>OGZG01000654.1_pt1 | contig 27237 bp, 24 predicted proteins | sample 1576781 | NCBI WGS metagenome assembly OGZG01 (sample SAMEA3541502, study PRJEB24748) | human gut metagenome | biome: human gut; feature: human-associated habitat; material: faeces | place: China | collected 2012 | reverse complement strand
TCTGCTCAACCGTCATGATGTCCGGATACTCTTTCAGCATGAGCTTATAGGCATCTTTTTGAGAAATATTCGATTTTCCCATATATCTCACCTCCCTGTTCTCCTTTGTCTAAAATTCCTCTAAACATAAGAAAGGGGAAATCCTCCATCGATAAGGACTTCCCCTCTCCTACGTTTTTTCATATCCATAAAACCAGAATTTATTGATGCATACCCTTCGCTCCTTTATTGCTAAAATATTTTTAATTTTCTATTTTATGAATTACAACATAATTCTTCCTTCTGCAAGATAAACATCTTTCTAAAATCTTTTTAAGAACATGACAGGCGGCTGTTGGTACAGCTCCACAGGAATTTCACCTTATCTCATGCCTATGAGGATACCGTACAATGCTGTGAGGGCGTTCCATACGGGAGTATCATTATCCTGCATTAAAGATCATCGCTCATAGATTACCACTCTACTCGCAGCCAGACTCTATCCGCTCACTTATTCATAAGGTCTTGGCGCATCTGCTGCTCGGCTCCCCTTAATACAAACGTACCTGTTGTCTATATACTGTGCAAAGACACTTTCTTTTTCAAAGAGCAACTAGGTTTTTAACCTATATCAACTATCAAAATATATTTAATAACTGATATAGGTCAAAAAATGTATCCGGTGGTATGGAAAGGGGGAAAGCACATACCACCGTTTTCAAAGTTAAGAAATTAGGCTGCTTTTGTCACTTTAAAATCAAGAATTTTTGTAATCAACTTAATTTCAAGCATCTCTCTTTTTTCATCATCTACATAACATCTTGGCATGCCATTTTCATCATAGAACCATCGCATAGACAAATATGAGATATATGCCTCATAATGCTTTAAAACCATACGGATTGCTTCCGTGTCCCCGTTAGATGCAGCTTTAATAACCGGAAACGCAATCAATCCACATCCGCTATTCTTTTTCTGTTGCATTGACTTTAACCTCCAATTTGATTCTCAATTCCATGATAGAATGCGTCTTTTTTCTCTGAACGGTTGAACGGAACGAATGAAGAACCTCAGCTATTTCCTGATCTGTCATATCAAAAAAGTAGGAAAGCAAAATAATCTGTTGCTTTTCCTTCGCCAAAGATTCTATCGCCTCCGCAAGCCTGTCATTCTTAATTGAAATGCTCTGATCCATGACTTGAAAATATGTACTCTCAAAAGAATACTCATCCATCACCAGAAGTTTCTTCCTTTCATATTCCGATAACCCTGTAAAACAGATTTCTCTTTCTAATCTGCGCAGACGGATTTTTTCGATATTCCGGCTCTCCTCTCTTAGCACCTTCCGGCATAATGCATCAAATTGGTGTCTGATGGTTTTTATCTGAGATGGTGATAGTTGCATAAGTTTTCACCCCCTCTCGTACGCCGAGGGTCAGCTTATTTCCCTTTCACTCTCTATCCCAACAGTCAAATGCTGTTTTGCTCATTTTCTGCAAAATTCATCAAACAAAATGCCTGCTGTTTAGAGTCAGAAGAAGCACCTGCTTTTTCTGCACGCTTCTCCTATAATAAAAATTCCTTCAGACTCCAAAAAAATAGGACTTTTTGCATAAATTCTTAAGTTCAATCAACTCATCAATCAGCGATAAGGCATTCTTAGGTTTATGAACTGCCTCGTTTGCACTGAGACGGCCCTCTTTGAAGGCTTTTATCCAAGTATATAGCGTACCCTTTGGAATGCCTAACTTCCGAGCAGCTTATGTCCGCCGATTCCCTGTGCCAGTTTTACCGCTTGTGCTTTAAATTTATTTTCATAAAATTTTTGCTGTGTCATAAATTCTTTCTCCTGTTCTCTTATTGATTATAATTATATATCAAAATCCTTGAGAATAGGGTGTCAACTTTTATGATACAACATCAATCCAGTGTTTGATTGTTTTGTTTACATCCACCAAGATGTAACTCCATCATACCTTGGGGTTCTTTTTTATTCAATTGGCTCTTTTAATGAATTACAGGAATGCTCCTTCTATTTATAAAACCACTTCTAACAAAATTATTGTTATATTGTCCCTCCCTCTCTCTACTTTGTCTTTGCCCGCCGCCGGACTCAATCATTTTTCATATGGTCGACATAGGTAAATCACGAATTTCTTCTATAGTAATATCGGGATTCACTTCTTTTAATTCCGAATAAGCACGGTATTTATCTGTTGAGATGCCATTTTCTTCGGCGATTTTTCTGCAATCCTTTCCGCCGGAATAACAGAAAACATTCTCACCGCTAAAACCGCAGGATTTGATGTTTTCAACAATTTGAGAGTTGTTACGATTATTATGGGAAATCACGGTAACTTCGGTATAACTATCTTTATATAGAGCAATGCTTGCAGTATTTTCAAACAGCTTCATTGCATCGACATAATTCAGATTTTTTAATGAAACTTCAATCTAATTTTCTACTTTTTATTACATATCAACTTATTCATGAGGAACAAGTACCTATATTTAACCATAAAAATACCGACCTCCAATCATTAGATTATTAGATCTAACTTTTGGAGGTCGGTACAAAGCCTGAGAGTTTTTTTGAGCAGTTTCTCACTGCACTTATGCATTATTTTAGGGAAATACGCAATTCCATAGGATTTGCGATTCAATAAGAGTTTCTGAGTGATTATTTTTAAGTCGGTCTATTTTGAGTATTTTCGCTTTTATGTGTCCTCGTTTATATTCTCTTTGTTTTATCCTTAGCCTTCTCTGCACATTGCTTCAAATGCTTCTTTGTCAACGCCTTCCAAGCCAAGGTTCTTTCTTGTTCTGCCTTCATCCATTTCAGGAATAATTGCACGAGCAACTGTGATTACAGCACTGATGCAAGGAGTAGGTACACCTGCTACCTGACCCATTGTCTGCAGTGCAACCAGAGAATAGGGAATATCTTCCATCAGATAACGTGTACGCATTGTTTTCTGACCTTTGATACCTGTATAAGCAGAAACTGCATTTGTGATAACTTCATACATATTGTTACCAGAGGTTTCATATGTATTTTTATACTCATCTACCAGTGTTCTCAGTTCCAGACCATACGCTTTGCCCAAAGCCATTCTTTCTGCATCCAGTGCTTCAACCAATGCACCCTGGCTAGGTGTAAAGTCCAGATAATACTGAAAATCTTCTTCATGCTCAATTTTTGCTGTATACAGCAGTGTAGGTGCGGGATGCATCATTGCATTCAGGTTATCCAGACTAACACGCAGAATATCATCTCTGAAGTTAAACTGAGGCAGAATATCCGCAAATTTTTCAGCTACCAGATCGTTATATTTGGAAGGATATGCTGCTGCAGAAAGGCTTGCTTTCTGACCGGAAACTTCTACCTTACCAACTTCTACTGCACGGCATGCGAACAGCAGTGTAGAGGTACCGGCAAGAATGATATTTGCTGTACAGCCACATTCTTTCAGTGTATTTTTAAATTCCACAGGCCCCAGAGATGCATTCGGATTCAGCACAACAATCTGACCATCCTTCAGATAAGGTGCCATTTTCTTCGCCATATCTTTATGGTAAATAGAAGGCAGTACCACCAGAATGATTTCGCATCCTTCCATAACTTTGCCGATATCTGTACTTGCCAATTCAATTTTACCAAAGCCTGTTACATCGCTGTGACCTTCCAATGTAACGCCACCCAGTTCTGTTAATCTATCCACTGTGCTCTGCACTACATCAAAGATTTTTACTGTTCTGCCATGCAGAGAGAGATAACCGGCAAAGGCCTGACCGCCGTTGCCTGCCCCAATAATTGCTATCGGTTTTTGCATAATATTAGCTCCTTTCCTTATTGTAGCATTTCATGTTTTTTCTGTTTACAGTTACATTTCTTTCAATGACGTCATTTGATGGTTTAATTGTACTACAACTAAACAGGTATTGCAATAGGGTTTTCTATTTTTCTTTTCTTTTATTCAATACGTCCATTTTTTTATCTTAAATTTATGAAAATCGTCTAAATTTATTTTATCTGTTCCCCATATAAAAAAGAGAGGCATATTTGCCTCTCTTTCAAAACGATATACACGCCATCCGTATACATCGAAGGTAATTCTTCTATATAAAATCTCTTCCTAAAAATTATTCTTCTTCTGCCACAACTTTCCCCTTTGTCAAAGCACTTACTACCATCAGCGCAATGAAGGATGCAACGATACCCATAACCGCATAGTTAATCGCCGTTTTCATTGCCATCGCTACCGCACAGCCAACACAGCCTGCAACCATACTTGCAATCAGACCCTGTCTTGTGATGAATTTCTTATTTCTGTAAACATATCCTACATAAATCGGGCAAAGCAGAGTTGCCGCAGAAAATGCGTAGGTTGCTACCAGCCATGTCAGTGTATCTGTAAATACCAGACACATCAAAACTGCAACGACCATCGTTACAAGAGACAGTGTTCTGGAAAGCTTCAGCATCTTATCAGAAGGAATGTCCGGTTTCAGAACTGCAAGAATATCTCTTGTGATATTTACTACTACGGATTGTGCCCCACTGGAAACTGTAGACATCATAACTGCGAAAACCAATGCTGCAAAAGCTGCAAGCAGAGGCAGAGGCAGTTGTGCCATAAACCAACCTGTTGCTGTGCTCTGTGCCAGCTCTGTATTCATTGTGCTGATGCTCATACCCATATATACTGCCCATACAAAGCTCAGGAATGCCAGGAATGCAGAAATTGCCAGAGATGCGGGAATTTCTTTTTCTTCTTTAATCGCACAAACACGCTGGAAATACAGCTGATTTGTTACGCCACCAGGCAATACCGAGAATACCCAGAGCAGTACCGTGCCTGTCCCAAGCTTTTTAATCGAGCCACTCATAGAAAGCATTTCGGGATCAACATTATTCAGAATGTTTTTCAGACCACCGCCCATGTTTGTAACCTCAACAATGGAAACAATGCACATCAGAATCATAAAGCAGGAAAAAATAAAGTCTGTCCATGCTACGGTTTTCAGGCCTGCAGGCATAACGAACAGCAGACTTACAAATGTAAAGACAATGCAAAGCAGCTTATAGTCCACACCTGTAATGGTAGAATAGATGCTCCCAAATGCTGTAATCTGAGAGGTAATCCATCCGAAGGGTACAAAGATTGTCATAACCGCGGCTACAATACCTACAAATTTACTGTTATCAGAAAAATGTCTCAGAATTTCAGGTACTGTTGTAAAGTTATTCTGGCGCAACCATTTTGCAGGAATCATGATAAAGAAAAACGGCAAAACCATCAGCAGACCATAAATCAGAATTGCCACACCATTCAGATACGCATTCCCCAGATGCCCTACCAGAATACCGCCGCCCATAGCGCTGGCAAACTGTGTGCCGATAACTACATAAATTGGAAGACTTCTGTCTGCTACCGCCCAGTCATCCTCGGATACTGCGGAGCGCTTACTGATAACATAAGTCGGAATGAGCGTTGCCAGAATAACCAATACTGTTGCTAAAAAAATTGCTGTTGTTTGAGTCATATACTTCTCCTCCTCATTAAAAAAATTACTTTTGAGAATAAACAGCATCTATTTGAAATCTCTTTTCTCTCACTGGAAGGATATCAAATATTACTGCAAATGAAAACAATATTTTTATATAATTGCTTTTCCTCCTTCACTCTATTACACCTTTAACAAAACTTGTTTAATTGTAGTACTACCAGACAATTTGATTATACTTTACGAACTCCAAAAATGCAACTCTCTTTTGTCAATATCTTTGTAAAACAGCTATTTTCATGGAATTATGACAAAAAACAATTCAAAAAACCTTTTTTTCAACCCCATATTTAGGAAAACTGAATCAAAAACAGACACATTTCCTCCCTCAGGTATTCTTAGTATTGCTTTTTAAAAATTTATATTGTATGATTGTAGTGCTATTGAACTTAAAAAAAGGGGGGTCATTTATGACACAAAACAAAAAGGGGATTCTGTGTATGCTGGCTTCTGTTTTGCTCTTTTCCTTTATGCAGCTTTTCATCAGCATGACAGGCCCCGATGCAAGCGTATTCCATCAGATTTTTTTCAGAAATTTATTAGGCATGATTTTATGTATTTATTTCATCCGAAGGGATCATCTTCCCTATTTTGGGGATTTAAAATCACAGCCATACCTTCTGGGGCGTTCCCTGTTCGGATTTCTGGGACTGCTTTTCTTATTCTATGCCACACGCCATGCATCCCTTGCTGATGTAACCATTGTCTCCAAAACCGGTCCGTTTTTTACCACCTTAGTTGCTATCCTGTTTCTGCACGAACGACTCTCTCCCGTTCAGATATTGGCATTGGTGATTATCTTCTTTGGCGGCTGGCTGGTAACAAATCCAAGGTTTGATTCTGCTTTTATTCCATTGGGTGTGGCTCTGCTTTCAGCAATCTGCAATGGCATCTGCTATCCGCTGCTGCGCTATTCCAAGGAAAAGGAACATGCAATGACCGTAATCATGCACTTTTCTACTTTTTGTGTGGTCGTGTGCATTCCCTTTCTGCTGGTACATTTTTCTATCCCTCATGGCATGGATATTTTCTATCTGGCATTAGTTGCCATCACCGGCGCATTGGGACAAATTTTTCTGACCTATGCTTACCGTCTGAGTCCTGCCTCTGAAGTCTCTGTTTATGAACAGTTTTCAGTTGTATGCTCCATCCTTCTGGGATATTTCTTCCTGCATCAGATACCGTCTCTGCGCTCTATGCTTGGCGGCGTTCTCATTGTAGGCACCTCTGTATTTGTCTATTTCTACAATCTCAGAAGAACTGCATAAGGCAACAAAAAAATCTCCCGATGAAAGGAGATTTTTTTATATTCAAATATGAGGTTACCAAACACACCATCGTGGGGGAGGGAATCGTGTCGGTTCCTTTCTGTTTTTCTTAGCCCATGCAAAGTTTCAAAAACGCATCCTTGCTCATTCCTGCAATACCAAGGTTCTCTGCTGTTCTGCCCTCTGCAATATCGTCCACAACTGCTCGCGCAAGGCATACCACAGAGTCAATCACAGGTGTCTGCACATCGGCTACCTGCGCCATTGCACGGAATGCCTCCAAAGCATAGGGAATATCCTCCTGGAAGTATCTGGTTTTCATCGTTTTTTGTCCGCCGATACCGTCATACGCATTACAATTCGTAATGACTTCATAGGCATTGTTGCCTTCCGTTGGATACATTCCTTTAAATTCCTCTACAAAACTTCTAACTGCAATGCCAAAAGCATCGGCAATCGCAACACGTTCCCGATCCATTGCATCCATCAATCTTCCCTGTGTCGGGGTCATATCCAGATAATATCTGAAATCAAGTCCCCGTTCGATCACATTGGTATACAGCAATGTCGGGCCAGGATGTGCAATCGCATTCAAATTGTCCAGTGTTACGCGAATAATATCGTAAGAAAAGTCAATTTCAGGAATAATATCTGCAAATAATTCTGCAAATGCCTGATTATTTTTGGCAGGCAGTGCCGCTGCGGTAAATTTTGTTTTCTGACCGGAAACATTCACTCTTCCTACTTCAACCATTCTGCAGGCAAATAACAATGTTGAAGTGCATGCCAGCTTGACATCCGCCTTGCAGCCATTCTCATCCAGAGCTTTCTTTGTTTCCAGTATCCCTAAGCCCGCTGCCGGATTCAGAACAAGATACTGTCCATCCTGTAAATATGGTGCCATCTTTTCCGCAGTACTTTTGTGATAAATAGAAGGAAGTGTTACCAAAATCACTTCCGCATCCTGCAAAGCCACTTTTATATCCGTTGTTGCCAATGCAATTTTGCCAAAGCCCGTTACATCTGCATTTCCTTCCAGTAAAATACCACCCAAGGCATTGAGCTTATCTACCGTATCCTGCATAACATCATAAATTTTTACGGTATGCCCCTTTAAGGATAAATATGCTGCAAATGCCTGTCCGCCATTGCCTGCACCGATAATTGTAATTTTTTTCATAGTAACCAGAACCTTTCTACATTAAATTTCTTACATTAATTTAAATTTTCAATAGACTGTTCATTTGTACTACAATTAAACTTATTGATATTATATCTGCACCACACGTAAAAAGTCAAGTTATTTTTATCAAATTTATACTACAGCAGTATATTTGCACAAACCGCTTGCTTTTTCATTTTTGCAACTGTATAATTATAAAGAAAATATTTAAAACAAATGAAAGTAAATTTATATAATGTGAAGGATGATACGATGATACCAAAAATAAAAAAAGTAAATCTCAGCACGCAGCTTGTCGATACCATAACCTCTCTGATTGAAAACGGCACATGGAAATTAGGTGATAAGCTTCCCAATGAGGTGGAATTGGCAACTTCCTTTGAAGTCAGCAGAAATATTATGAGAGAATCCATGAAGATTTTAGAGAACTTCGGTATTCTAGAGTCCAAAACCGGTATTGGTACCTTTATTTCTCAAACCGCGCTAAGCGCAATTCATAATATGCGTTTTTTCGATGAACTAAAAAACAATACAACTGTAGAAATGATTATGGAAACACGTATTATTATCGAGCCTGAACTGGCATACTATGCAGCATTGCGTGCGACAGAAGATGATATTTCATTCTTAAAAGATATTTTTATGGAAAATACTTCTGGAAATCGCGAAAATTTCTTCAAAGAGCGTCATGATTTTAATTTTCATCTTTTCCTTGCAAAATGCAGCAAAAATACAATTTTAGAAAATTTACTTTTTTCCATGTTGGATCAGTTGAAAGGAAGCGAATATTTAAAATTTAACCAACACGTTGAATTAGAGGCCTCTACCAATTCCTATGAAAATCACAAAGAAATTGCAAATGCAATCTTTCATAAGGATGCCCTTCTGGCAAAAGAATTGATGTCTCAGCATTTAGCTGTTAGAATGGATATAATTAATTCTTCCTACAACAAAGACCTTGCAGCGTCTAAAAAAATCAGAAAAACCCGTTCCGAAAAATAAATCTAATTTTTTGCGGCATAAAATTTAAAATCTATCTGAATTTGTTGATAGATTATTAGATATTGGTTAATATCCTAATCATCTATCAATATATTTTGATTTATCTTTAGCTTTTACTTAAAAACTCCTTCCGAATCATAACCCATTCAGAAGGAGTTTTCTTAATTACAGTATAAATTTATGTATCTTATGCTCGGCACATCTTAATAAATTCTTCCTTAGATACGCCTTCCAGACCAAGATTCTTAACAGTACGCCCCTCAATCATCTGTGGAACAAGCGTTCTGCCCACCGTAATCATCGCATCAATACAAGGTGTCGGAACACCCGCAATTTTGCCCAAGGATTGCAATGCAACCAGAGAGCATGGAACATCTTCCATCAAATATCTTGTTTCCAGAGATGTCTGTCCTTTGATACCACGCAAATCTTCGTTCTGAGAAAGGATTTCATACATATTGCTTCCATGTGTGCGATACATAACCTTGTATTCTTCTACCAGAGGCTTTATCTTATCCAGACCATACGCTTTTGCCAGAGCCATACGTTCTTTATCCAATGCATCTACATATCTGCCCTGTGCAGGTGTACAATCCAGATAATATTCAAAAGGTGTCTTAGATTCAATACGACCTGTGTTCAAAATTGTAGGTGCAGGATGCACAAAAGCATTAATATTGTCCAAACTTGCACGAATAACATCATCTACAACTTCAAATTCAGGGATCAAATCTTTAAACATTTCTTTCAAAACATTGTTTCTGCTAGAAGGATACGCAGACATAATCAGATGTTTTTTCTGTCCTGCAACCACTACGTGGCCAATTTCTACGGCACGGCATGCAAACAGCAATGTAGAAGAACAACCGATTGTAATATCTGCTGTTACATTACAATCATTCAAAACTTTACGGAATTCTACAGGTCCCATCGAAGCATGAGGGTTCAAGATAATCACCTGACCATCCTTCAGATAGGGAGCCATCTGGCGTGCCATATCTGCATGATACAAAGAAGGCAATACGATTAAAATTAACTTTGCTCCTTCAATTACTTCCTGCATACTTGTTGTTGCTTTTTCAATTTTACCAAAGCCAGTCAGTTTGCTGTTGCCTTCCATCAAAACACCGCCAACTTCATTCAGTTTCTCTACTGTTGCAGGAATCACATCAAAAATTTTGATTCTCTCTCCCATCAAAGAAAGGTATCCTGCAAATGCTTGTCCACCATTTCCCGCACCAACGATTGCAATATGATTTTTCATGATAAAAGCCTCCTTATTTATATTTATATATTTACTACATTTACTTCAAAAAATTTAAACCAACTTTTCTTTTTCCCTTTTTTAAATTACATCCTTCTTCTTTGTTGTAACTGCACAAGCAATCATCATACCCACAAAGGAGAACAGAATGCCAACTGCTGCATAGTTAATTGCAGTGTTCATCACCATGCCAATAACCGTACCAACCGCACCACACAGCATCGCTGCAATAATGCCGCCATTTGTGAGCTTATTCTTCTTATACAGTGCATACCCCACAAAAATTGGACAGAACAGTGTCGCTGCAGAAAAAGCATTCATTGCTACAAGCCATGCTAATGTATCTGTGAATACCAAGCACATAACAACGGAAAATACCATGATTGCAATGCATGTTATTCTGGAAAATCTCAGAGATTGCTTATCAGACATATTAGGTTTCAAAACGGGCATAATATCATATGTAACATTCACTGCCATAGACTGTACAGCAGAGCTTACTGTAGACATCATTGCCGCAAATAAAACCGCCGCAAAGCAAGCCAACAGAGGAATCGGGAGTTGATTCATAAACCAGCCAGTTACCGAATCCTTTTCCAAAGTAGGGTTAATAGAATTGAGTGTAATCCCCATATAAATCGCCCAACAGAAGCCAAGCAAAGATACTACTGCAGAAATGATTAAACTTCTTGTTACTTTCTTTTCTTCTTTAATTGCACAAATTCTCTGATAGTACAACTGGTTTGTCATGCCCCCCGGCAAAACAGAGAAGAACCAAAGAAAGACTGTACTCAATCCTAATTTTTTCAACGAACCGGTGATTGTAAGCATATCCGGATCCACGGTTGCTTTCACAGTATTCACACCGCCAGCCATGTTTGTTCCATATCCCAAGGAAATAATCAGGATAATTCCCATGAAACAAGCAAAGAAGAAGTCTGTCCATGCCACTGTTTTCAACCCAGCAGGCATAATAAAGAACAAGCTAATCAAAGAGAAAATAATACACAATGCCGTGTAATCCAGTCCTGTCAAAGCAGAATAGATGCTACCGAATGCTGTAATCTGGGAAGTAATCCATCCCAAAGGAAACAACATCGTCATGGCAGATGATAATACCGTAATTGTTTTATTTCGATTAGAATATTTTTTTAAAATATCCGGAATTGTTGCAAATTCATTCTTTCGCAGCCATTTTGCAATTAAAGCTAAAAATACGAAGGGCAACACCATGAAAATTCCATAAAAAATAACACTAATACCATTCTGATAAGTATTCCCAAGATGCCCTACCATAATTCCGCCACCAAATACACTGGCAAACTGCGTACCAACAACAACAAAAAGAGGAAGTTCTCTGTTTGCAATCGCCCAATCTTCTCCGGACGTTTGCTTTCTGCGGTTCAAAACAAATGTTGGTATTAGCGTTGCCAAAATTAGCACTGCTGTCGCTAAAATAATTGATAACGTTTTATACATTCTCTACGCCTCCTTTTAATTATTTAGGTTTAGAATCCACAGTACTGTTCATCACCCCTGCAAGCTAACTGTACTACAGCTGTGTTGTAGTGTCAATATTACTTTCATCTTTTCACAATAATTTGTAGAAATATCCGAATCTTTGATGTATAATTTAGTTAAATCTCTGTTTTCTTCCTATAATTCTTATTCATTATATCTAAATAAAGGAGTGTACAAATGTCTATAAAAGTACAAAAGCAAAATCTATGCGAACAGCTTACCTCTGCAATCATCCACTATATTCAAGAAGGAACATGGCTTTTAGGACAAAAATTACCCGGTGAAATAGAGCTGGCAAATTCTTTTGAAGTCAGCCGTAATATTATGCGTGAAGCCATTAAAATTCTCGAAAACTTCGGGATCTTAGACGCTAAAAATGGTATTGGTACCTTTGTTTCTCCCAATGCTCTAGAAAACATTCAAAATATGAACTTCTTTTATAGTCTGAAAGATAATACTTCTGTAGAAATGATTCTCGAAATGCGTCTTATGGTTGAGCCGGATGCTGCATATTTTGCCGCTCTTCGTATTCAAGAAAACGGAATTGCCGAATTGAAAAAACTTTCTGAAGAACAGATTAAAAAATATGAGACTTTTCCAGATTACCAAGACGATTTTGATCTTCATTTAGCCATCGCTCACTATAGTGGTAATATTCTTTGTGAAAATTTTTGTCATTCTCTCTTAAAGCAATTGCAAAACAGTTTATATTCTGAATTCAATAAATATTCTTCTACTAAAACTAGAGAGGATAATATATCTGCACATACGGCAATTGTAAACGCTATTATTGAACATAAAGCTGAACTAGCTCATCACCTAATGAAAGATCATCTTATCAATCGACTTAAACTAATAAATCCTGATTTTGAAGATTCAATTTTTCCTGAAAATCAGAGTTAATCCCATCTTTATAATGAATAAAGATATTCATAGAGTCGATTTTAAATTAATCAAAACTATACCTATAATATTACTACCAAAAAATATTATATTTACTTCTTTTCTTTAAATGTGATAAAGCTATAATGCCATTTATGATAAAACCTCCTTTAGATATAATAGAAGCAGTACAGAAACTGCTACCATTATATCTAAAGGAGGTTTTACTGTAATAAGTACCTTATTTTACCCAATAAAGCAAGTGGTTAATCTGCGCTTAGCCCATAATAAAATTAGAGAATCACCAAATCCGACTCTAATCAACTATTTCTTAGCGTGTATTAAACAGAATTCAAAAAAATCTATTTTATTATAGTTTTTCCTGCATTTAGCTACCACTATAAGACTACTCCGATGATTTGAACCCCCACTTATGGTAAAATTAAAAAGTGTAGGGAGAAATAAACGGTCATTTCTACTAGATAGCCTAAGCCTTTTTTGCGTTTTTGATGGGTATATTCACAATCCTTGTCTGTATGACTTTTTAAGCATTTCTTTTCAGTTTCTACTTCTTCCGGTTCAGAATATCCGGCATAGCAGCAAGCTCTGATCGAGTTCCTCCATATATTTTATAGCAGAGTACTAATAGACTCCACGGCTTCATATCGACTGCTCCATGAAACATTTGAGGGAAGGAAAGAGCCATCTGCAACACCAATTTCACCGGATACAATATTCTGTTTGATGCACTGCAGCACAATTTCATTAAAAATTTCACGAAATATATTCGCATCCTTAAATCGCCATTTTCTATTTTGTCTGAAAATAGAATGCTCCGGTACCTTTTGCATAAGATCTATATCACAAAACCAGCGATATGCCAGATTAAGCGATATTTCCTCTACGATTCTTATCTCTGATTTTATTCCATAAAGATAACCGATCAATAACATTTTTACGAGAACGACCGGATCAATAGATTTTCTGCCATTTTTGCGTAATAAGGAGAAGCCTTTTCATATATAAAATCAAAGTTTATACAATTCTTAATTTTTCTTAGTAGATGATTTTCGGGAACAATGGAATTCATGTCAAGAATAATCATCTGAATCTGCTTATCTTGCTTTCTCATCATAAAAATCCCCTCCGAGATGTGATATATATAATTATATCCTATCTAAAGGGGATTTTCTTCCATTTGTCAACAGGTCCATTTTTTCACAGGCTCACTCTCGGAGTTTCGGTCGATCTCTTTATCGTAGTTACATTTAATGCCATACTTATCTTTGTCAGTAAATCATTCAGCTTCTACAGGTGTTAATATTTTTCCAATACTCTCGACTATATATTTTGCATCTTCTTCTGTATTCTCGTGATTAAATGATATTCTTATTGTTCCAAATCCCTATTCCTCCGGAATTTTGATTGCCTTCAAAACATGGGACATCTGTGTGTTTGTACTATCACAAGCTGATCCTGTCGAAACCATAATCCCCATCAAATCAAGCCTATGTAACAGAATTTTACCATTTGCATTTTTAAAAGAAAGGCTGATATTTCCAGGCACTCTATTACTACTTCCATTTCTGACAAAATCTATATTGTGCTTTTTTAATCCTTGAAGAAGCACATCTTCTAGTTTCAGAAGATGTTTGCGTCTATCATCGATATGTGAACAAGCCTTTTTTAGAGAAACCGACATGGCCACTATTTCAGCAACATTTTCAGTACCAGCTCTCGTTCCATACTCTTGTGCACCGCCATCTGCAAAGGGTTTTAATGCAGTTCCTGCCTTAACATATAAGAATCCAATGCCTTTCGGTCCATTGAATTTATGTGCAGATGCTGACATCATATCAACACCTATCTCCTTTACATCAATTTTCACATGACCAACAGCCTGAACGGCATCTGTATGAAATTTCGCACCATTTCTATGAGCTATATTACATAGCTCATAGATAGGCTCAAGACTTCCTATTTCATTATTAGCATACATGACAGAAACCAATGCCACTTTATTAACCAACGCTTCCTGCAAAGTATTCGTATCAACTAGACCATCTCTATCTACAGGAAGATAAATAACTTTGTTTCCAGCCTGCTCTATCGAAGCACATGTGTATAAAATAGCATGATGCTCAATTTGGGATGTAATCACTGTTTGCGACTCATTTGTTTTTAAAATACCTTTCAGTGCCCAATTTTCGCTTTCTGTCCCACCGGATGTGAAGAAAATTTCTTCTGGACTTGCATTGATGCAAGATGCAATCGTCTCTCTTGCTATTTTTAAAGCATTTTTAGGTACTCTCGAAAATGAATACGGCTGAGACGCATTTCCGAAATGCTTACAAAGAAAAGGTCACATTGCTTCAAAAGCATCTTGATCTAATCGAGTAGTTGCTGCATTTGTTATCTTGATTTACGATATCAAAGTTACACACATTCGGTTCTTCCACAATTGTCTTAGAATACTCTGTTACAAAATCATAAAAGATCTCCATTGATTTTAAGATATGATAAATCTGTCTGCTATTTTTTGCTTTAAAGAATACATCTTTCTCAATAAATGTTTTTACTTTTTGAACATCTTGCGGATTATTTAACTCGTAAATTGATGTGTTGAATTTCTTATGATTCTTTATGTAAACATCTACAAGGTCACACCGTCTTCTTACATTAGAGAGATCCCCCAGACGAACCGAAGCAATCAACCACTTGTAAAATTCTTTCTTATTACTCATGTTCAATTTTGCTCCTCCTTCCACGAAATCTTCAATTCTATCCTTTATGGCTTTAGGATTTTTTTCGTACAATTCAACTGTATCCACAAATAATTTAGAAGCACCGTGTAATCCAGACTTTTTATGTAAATATAACGACGACATTATCGTCATCTGCATGGATATTCCATTTTCATTTCTATAAATTGAATCAATTTCGATTCCATTATGTAATGCTCTTTTTCTAAGTGCTTCAGAGACTTTCTTGATGGCTGTTGCTCGGTCTGTATGGTTTTCAATAACATCAATACAGACAAGTAGTAAATACGCCGCTTCATATTCATTCCACGGTATTCTAATCGCCACAAGAACTCCTCCTCTCATCCATAAATTAAAGACGATATAAGACTATTCTGTTTTAGTCTCACATACAAATTTATATTGCGGTCTCTGTGTATCAACTGGAATTGACCAACTTTTCAGCAGCTTTGATTATTTTGCATCAGGAGCACCGGAGCTAAGCAAAGCTTAGCTCCACTGATTTTTAGTTGCGAACCATCGGTTCGCCTTTCAGCTCCACTTGATATCACTTATATTTTGTGTTTTGCACAGTATTCCCGCGTGTTCATTGAGCCCATTTCGATCCAGAAGGAAGTATGTGCATAGCGGTCAACGATAGCTTCTGCCTGTACACTTTCATTCAGACGTGTTACCCAATCTTCCTGACAATACTGGGTGCAGAACATACTCCATAAGCAGATCCGGCAGACGTATATATCTGGCTTTGATTTGTCCAAAGCAGACCTGCTTTGCAAGTACACACGCAAGATATGTTTTTTCCGAACCAGTAGGCCTATGAAGAATACTCTAATGACAGCCGATGTATTTGCACCGGAACAGGTCTTTTAAAAGTGATTTGTTGAGTCCCCATCCATCATAGTAAGTATCATGCATATCCGCCTGTGGAAATCGCAGCTTAGCTGACTTGATCAGCCGCTGGATTCTGCTGTTGTATTTCTCCTGATAGACATAATCAACAATCTGATAATGGTCTGTAAATCCTTTCATATCACGTATATATTACCGCAATCCATTATAAAACTCAAATGGTTTTGCGATTATAACCCGCAATGCTTTTATACTATAATGTGCTTTTTCGACTTATATTCTAAAACACCTCCGGTCTACCGACCAGCGTAAACCCTACTCGTCCTGTAACCACAACGCCATTCAGAGAACAATGCACAATCAGCACATTTCCCTCTCCGTCATAGCCTGCCACAATCCCCACATGGCCTAAATCGGGATAAAACACCAAATCCCCGGGCTCTGCCTCTGCCCAGCTTATTTTCCTGCAATAGCTATACTGGCTTCTGGCCCCGCCGCCATGACCGACCACAACGCCGAAGGTATTGTTGAATACCCAATCCACAAATCCAGAACAATCCAAGCCATAAGGAATCGTCATTCCCGTTGTGTTGCTGCCTGCGGCGGTTACTTTCTTCGGTGTACCCCATCTGCTGTCCCAACCGATAGCAGATGATTTTCCGCCCCAAAAATAGCTTACCTTTCCGACAAGGGAAAATGCCGTTTTGACGGTTGCCTTTCGTTTTTCAGAAACAGCTTCGGGAAGGTTATCCAATATATCCCGCAAAGCCGCATCACTGATTTCCACGTTATTTCCGGTTATATCCATTGCCCCAATGAGTTCGGACAGCATTTGTGCATACTCCGGCTTCAGCAGCTCCTCCGCAGACTGCCTTTGATACTTTGTAAAATTATAAAATTCGTACATATCACTGCATTTCTTACTTGTCAGCGTGATATGCAGCTTGATTTTTACCGTCTTTTTCCCATTATGGCGGCGAACAATCTTCTCCGTTCGATAGGTCAGCTCATTCATATCCCAAAAGGTTTCCTTTAGCAGCTTTTCCCGCTTCTCATCCATCGTAACCACATCAAGGGCATGATTTTTATCTCCCGAAACCCTTGCAGAAAAGACCGCAATCACATCTGTCCAGTTGCTAATCAAAAGCTCACTGCCGCCGTCGGGCAGGCAATGATACACGATACTGTCATAGGCAACACTGTTTTCAATCTCCCTTACCTTTTGATTAAATTCATAATTCGTTTCCGCAACAATCTGTGCCACCTGCTTTGTCCCTGCGGTGTTATCAAATGTTGAAAAGAAAATGCCGAAGGAAGTGGAAACAACCGCCATTACCGCCGCAATGATTACGAATACCACCAGAGCCGCACCCATACCACCCAATGCCGCCAAAATACTCTTTACAAAGGCTTGTGCCGTATGTATCACAGCCTTAGTCAGTCTCTCAGAAAGCTTCTCTGCCTTCCTATTGATTTTTGCCGTCTCCCTCTCATAGATAAACCGCTCCTTCAGTTTCTTTTTTATAAAAGACCGCCGCTGTGTGTTATATTCTCTTTTTCGGTTGGTATCTCTTGTGTTTCTCAAAGGCTCATAAAATTCCCTATCCCTTTCTGTCTGAGAGAAAGCCTTCGTCTGATATGAATATCTTTCTTCCGTTGCAATCGGCTCTACATAATGCTTGTTTTCAAGTGTTTTTCTTTTCTTCTCCTGCAAAAATTTCTTTTTTAGGCGTACAATGCCGATATTCCGCCGAACCTCCATAACCCTTCGGGAATCTCGCTTTACTTTTCTTCTCTTGACGGCTTTATCAACGGCATATCGCTTTCTCTGTAAATCAGCCCTCGTCCGCACCGCAGGTTTTACACGCTCTCTGTGCCTCTCTCTTTTCTTATCTGTTTTTCTGCTTTTTGCCTTACGGATTGCATACTCAGATACATAAACCACATCTGTTTCCATCTCCTCTTGAGAATCATCAGATGCTTCATGAAAAACACTCCCCGATTTTTGTCTTGCGTTTCTCGTCGTTTCCCGTATAAAGGCAGACTGCAAGGCTTTATTCTTCGCTCCTGTCGGTGTTCTTTTCACAGAATCCTTGGTTATTATGACATCTTCTTTTCCTTTCCATTCTCTTTTCTTCATCAAGACTTTACCTCCACGCAAAAAAACAGCAGGCAGAAAAAATCTGCCTGCCATGTATTATTTATCCTCCGGTTTTGTTGTCATCAGCTCATACAGCTTGGTATCCTTCGGAAACTGATTTACAAAAGGCACCATTGCCTCGCCCACCTTTAATAGCCCCTGTCCGACGGGCGTATTTTCGATATGCTTCATTTGATTCACAGAGATATGAAACAGCTCCGCCAAGTCAATCCTATCCGCAGGTGCTTGGTTGAGCAGTATCAGAAATTCGCTGTTGGAAAACATATTTCTTGCCGTTACGGAGTGTAGACAATCGCTCACATTCTGCGTAATGCCTGTTGCCAATGCCCCATATTTACGAAAGCGTTTCCAGCTCTCCGAAAGAAAATTTGCACTGTATTCATTTGCGAAGAACAGATACACCTCATCAATATAAACCCATGTGCGTTTGCCCTTTCTTCGGTTCTCCATCACTCGATTCATAATAGAATCCAGCATAATCAGCATACCTACAGATTTTAACTGTTTCCCCAAATCCAAAATATCAAAGCACACAATGCGGTTTTTCATGTCCACATTGGTCTGATAGGAAAATACATTCAAGCTGCCCTCTGTGAATAATTCCAAAGCAAGTGCAATCTCCTTTGCCAAAGGCTCCTCCTGCCGCAAAAGCTCCCTTCTTAACTCCTTTAATGTTGGCGGCTCACCCGTATAGCTTTTGATGTACTCCTGATAGACATTTTTCACACATCTGTCCACAATGGAATTTGCCGCGCCTTCCACTCTGCCGTTATTCACACTTTCATACAGGGACATAACAAAGCTTGATTTCAATGTAATCGGGTTATCCCCTTCTCCATACTCCCTCGACATATCCAGTGCATTGATGTGATTTTTGCTGTCCGGGGCAAAACGGATTACCTCGCCGTTCAAAGAGCGAATCAGCGGTTCATACTCCCGCTCGGGATCTACCACAAGAATATCGTCATCGGTGGAAAGTGCCACAAAGGCAAGCTCTTCCTTTGCAATAAAGGATTTCCCCGAACCGGAAACCCCAAGGATAAAGGCATTGCCGTTCTGGAGATTTTTTCGGTTGCACATGATAAGGTTGCGGCTGATACCGTTCACACCGTAAAAAATACCGCCTTTATCCCGTATCTCCTGTACGGAAAACGGATGCAGTGCGGTAATACTCCTTGAGGTCATTGTTCTTAAAGCGTGTATTTTTCTCATGCCGTAAGGAAGAACTGTTTTCAGTCCGTCCTCCTGCTGCCACCGCAGAACGGAAAGCGTGCTGAATTTTGATTTTACGGTGCTGACAAGAGATTCCGTATCGGCATTGAGCTGTTCCATATCATCTGCGATATGCACCACTGTCAGCAGTGCAAACATCATGCGTTCATCCCGCATTGTAATATCATCCAGAAAATCCTCGATTTCCTCTCGCATTTGCCGAAGGTCATAAGGAATGTTGGCACTGAAATTGTAGTTGTCATTTTGCTTTCTCTGCCATCTGGTTACGTCCGTCTCCACAGAAAGCAGCTTGTTCTGCACCTCTTTTACCGCCTCATCCGTCGGAATCGGCAGAATATCAACAGAAAGCATGATATTTTTTGAAACATCCGCCATGCTTGCAATCATATCTTCCTCTAAAAAAGAGGCATAGTCCTTGATAAAAAGAACCCTGCCTACCTTATCATCCATTTCAAAATAATCGGATTTAAACTGTATGCTGTCTGGACAAATGGCATCCTTAAAATTATGCCCATGCCGAATGAAATTTCCTAAATCAATCTCATCTTCCCACTCTTCATCAGGTCGGAAAAAGTCCTTTAAAATACGCAGGCGTTCTTTGTTGCCTAATTCTGTCACTGCCGAAGAAAGCCTTGCAAGATTTGTTGCCATATCCGTACCGATTCTGGTAAAAGCTGCTCTGGCTTCTTCAACGGTCTTTTTGCTGACAGAAATGGTGATATATTTTTCCTGCACCATGTTCTGCGTTGCGGCGGCTTTTCTCTCCAACATCTTGTTGTATTCCGCTCGGTATTCGTCAATGCCGTCCTTCTTCGCCTGCAACATCAGCGTCCGCCGAAATTCCTTCAGATTCAGCTTTCGGTTATTGATTGTGATTTTAATGGATGCGTCCACAGGCAGAGAATTTAAAAAAGAGCAAAACTGATTCAGCATTGCCCTTTTATCCTCGTCCGATGCGACTGCAAAATTGATGTCGGTCATTTTCCATGTGCGGCTGAAATTGTTGTTTACCTTCCAAATCCCATCATCGTATATTTTTTCTATGGGAATGGATGCCTGCACGCTTCTTGGTACTTTTAGCACCTCTCTTTCGTTTGAAATGCTGTTTCGCAACGTCTTTAACACAAAATCCCGCCTTTCTCGTTGTCGGTTCCGTATGTAACAGATATAAATAGTAGTTGTCCGCTTTGAAAACACGCCTGCCGGCATAAATGATTTCTGATTTTATAATAGCCCAAAAAAGCTGCTCTGCCGTAAGGGAGTTATACTTAAAAAATCCCATTGCCGCCACAGGAAGTGCGGCAATCATGCAAAGCCAGCTCGCCGTTTCCTTGCCTAAAATGCCTTTTAAGCCGAAGTATGTGCCAACAGCAATGCCGATTGCCGCAACTGAGCAGACAAACTGCCTTGTTGTCAGCCCGAAAAACACCGCCTCCTTGTAGGCACAAATCTCTTTGTTTACGTTTATTTCCATATCACACCCCCTATAATGCAAACATTTCTTTTACGATTCTGTCCGATCCTTTAATCAGCCCCACCAGAACAAGCATATTGAAAATCGTTTCCGCAAGATACGCCAACACCTGCACCACCGCCGAGCTTTCTGCATCCACCAAACCGAAGTTTCCGCTTGAAGCAAATGCCGAAAAAATCAGACAGGCAAGCACAATAACCGCACCTTCCATGCACACACCCATATAGCTTTTGATGAAGGCCTTTCCCATAAAGGAGGTTGCCTCTCCTGCAAAGGAAGATAAGGGAATGGGTGCAAAGGCGGTATACATATAGAGCTTAAAAAATCTCGAATATACCGTCAGTATCATCACAAAGGACAGTACGATAATCACAAGACAGCCCAATATCGTTACCAGCCACAAAGGGATACTCGCAAGAAATCCCACCTCATTGACTGCCGTTTCCAGTTCTTCGGGCAATGCCATATCCGCCGCAGCCGTCCCCATTTTCTCCGCAATCACCGATACAATACCGGTGCAGATGTTGAAAATAGCGGTCATTAGATCTATCCCGTAGGTTACGGCTGTTTTGGCAAGCACGAACCGTATAAAAAAACGCAAACCTTGTTCCGGTCTGCGTAAATCTCTGAAATTTATGGTGCTTTTGCAGATGCTTAGAGCAAAGAAAAGGACTAAAAGCCCGTATCCGATTGCTTTTAGTCCGTCATTCAATGTCAGTGCCAATCTCCAGATGTCTCCGCCCTTAAATTCCTCTGGCGTTGTGCTGACAAGCTGCCATATTTCCGTTTGTTTGTTGTTCCAAAATTCAAATGTCCATTTTAGGCTTTCTATCAGCCAGTTGTCATTCAATTACACCACCTCTATTTACTATATACCGATTTTTCTGTTACTGAATTGATTCTTTAATATCCGTTTATTCTGAATATTTCTTTTGGATACTTTTGAATGCGATAAACCGGAATTTTTGTATACGTTATTCTTCTAATATTTTTGTAGGGTTCGCATCCGTTACAAATATCATACTATCATAAAGCTCCGCAGGAGGTTGAAACATTCGATAACTTGGAGGAAGAAGCCGCATAATGATTGAGTAGCTTTCTCCAAGTGTTCCCATATAGGTGTATTCAGAAGCCTGCCTACCCAGTTCAGAATTTTCCGGGACTTTAGTAAAATCCAACCAACAAATATCAAATCCCGCCAGTTTTGCCGCCTTTGCTAAAGGGTCATGGGAATAAAACACCTGAATTGTACGCTTTTCAGGCGAACGGGTCGGCATATTACAATGGGTTTTATAAAAATCGGTACCAATGACATAGTAACCGTTTGCTGCGTCCTTGGAAAGAAGTTTACCCATCGAGTCAAAACTGCCCCATTTTGCGACATGGCTGTTGTGACCTGTCACAAAGATTTTTTCATGCCCATTTCGCTGCTCCTGCTGTAAAATCCACTGTACATTTTCTGCCATAAATTGATCTCTTAATGTAGCACCATCATCATTTGTCAGAGTTTGAAGCTCGGAATGCTGCATTAAAATATCTACAAAGTGAATTGCATTTTCCGAACCGTTCTTGCTTTCCAATTCTTTCTTTACTTGTGTAAGGGTTTCAATTCGAGTAAATAAATCGCATTCACTGCTCCAGTTTTCGCCTTCCACAAGTTTCTGCAAGTTTGTTGTGTCCACTTCCAGTTCTTTGCAGGATTCTTTCAAAAACCTCATGCTGTAAGAAATCCTCTGCATATCAAAACCGTAAAAGCGAAGGTCTTCGCCTTCCAATGCACTTTCATTGTACTGACGCATATAAGAGATGATTTCTGCCATCTCTTCCGTTCTATAAATGGAAAATCCAATCGCTGCGGCTGCTTCCTGTGCTGTCCCCTCACCGCCGTGTATATATCGGTTTACCTGCTCACATCCGCCGTAGTCACCTTCAAGAGCAAACGCCCTAACACCATTCTTTTTTACCAGCTGCTTGAACACTTCCAGCTTCAACTGCTGAAATTCTGCATTTCCGTGAGTAGCTTCTCCCAATGCCATTATTTTTGCACTTTCAGGCACGGTTATATTTTCCACGGGTTCAGCATAAGCTAAAAACTCTTCTGGATTCACATTTTCTCCTGTGCCAAAACCTCCAAAACGCATAAATACAAGTGCCGCTAAAGCCATAACACCTAATAATCCAAAAACGATATATCTTATCTTAAATCTTCTTGTCTTTTTATTCTTCATATCTGATAGCCCTTTATAATGAATCAGTTGTCTTACATCCGTTTTCCACGCTTATTGTACTTCACGTAATAGTTCTTCTGCCGTAGTGTTGAACAATTTTGCAAGTGTAAGCAGATTGGAAGTACTTGGGTCAGATGCTCCCGTTTCCCTTAGTTAAAGATATTGTTGGGTATCTCAAGATGTGTCATTCGATTTTGCCGATAAAGCGGTAGAAGATTTCCACTTCCTGTTCCCGGCTTCCGTCCTCACTTTTGACCGCTTCATGGACAAGGATTTTTTCAATCAGCGTATTCAGAAGTTCAGCCGTCAATTCTGTGGGATTGACATACTGTTTCATCAGACCTATCCACTTTTCAGCGTCAACCGCTGTCTGGGCGGCGACCTCCATCGCTTTGTGAAGCCGTTCAATTTTTGCGTCCAATTCTCGCTGTTCGCCCTGATACTTTTCGGACAGCATATTGAAATTGTATTCTGTAATGCGTCCGGCAGACCAGTCCTCATACATTTTTGCAAACAGGGTGTCTACTTCTGCTTTGCGCTTTTCCGCCTTTTTCAGTTCGGCTGTCTGCCGCTTCCTTGCAGTATTGCGTTCCTTGTCGCTGGCGTTAAGTAGCCGTTTCAGAAGTTTGTCCCCATCCTGCTGTACCAGCACAGACCAGTATTGCAGACGGGAAAGGACATAGGCGTAAAGCACATCATAGCGGATATAGTGCATGGAACACTGGTGCAATCCTTGCCCGTACTTGCTACAATGGTAGTGGGCATAGTGATTTTTGTTCTGGCTGTTCATACCATAGGCCAGCGACCAGCCGCAGTCCGCACATTTTACCAGCCCGGAAAATATCTGTGTTGTGCCGTTCTTCTGCCGTCTGCGCCTGTTGCAAATCTGCTCCTGTACTTGACGGAACACATCTTCGGAAATAATCGCTTCGTGGGTGTTCTCCACACGATACCATTCCTCTTTTGGCTTGCGTACTTTCTTCTTGTTTTTGAATGAAATATTGGTCTGCTTATTGTGGACGCTGTGTCCGATATAGGTTTCCTCTTTCAGAATACTTTTCACCTGCGCTATCGTCCACGCATAGGCTTTTTCCTCCGGCGCTCCGGCATAGATATTTGCGAAAGTGCCGTATCTCTGGAAATTCAGCCAGCCGGGAGTAGGTACTTTTTCTTCGACCAAAATCCGTGTAATGCTGGCGGCTCCCCGGCCATGAACGGCAAGGTCAAAAATCTTTTCGATAATCCACCTTGTTTCCGGGTCAATCAGAAGATGGCCTTTCTTATCCGGGTCTTTGACATAGCCAAGCGGAGCATAGGCTCCATAGTGTGCGCCATTTGCGAACCGTGTCCGCATGGCCGCCTTTACCTTTTTGCTGGTCTGGCGGGCGTGCATTTCATTCAAAATGTTGAGGAATGGGGCAAGCTCATTCTCTCCGTTGATGGTGTCCACATTGTCATTGACAGCGATATAGCGGACGCCTTTGCTGGGAAAGTAGATTTCCGTGTACTGGCCGGTCAGAATGTAGTTTCTGCCTAAGCGGGATAAATCCTTCGTAACAACGCAGTTGATTTTCCCGTCCTCAATGTCATCAATCATTCTCTGAAAATCCGGCCTGTCAAAGTTCGTTCCAGACCATCCATCGTCGATATATTCATCTATGACATTCAGGCCATGCTCGGCGGCATATTGCCGGAGCATCATGCGTTGTGTCTGAATACTCCCGCTTTCTCCTTGCAGTTCATCGTCCCGGCTCAATCTCATATAAAGCGCCGTGTTGTAAATCGTAGTATTGTAAGGTTGTTTCACCGTTAAAAATCCTCCTTCTAAAGAAACAACCCACGCTTACAATACTTTTGCTCTATGGCAATTATATCATAAGCGTGGGCGTGTTATCAATGATGGGCTATCAGGTTGAAGCGGCTTTTTCTGCGGTATGCCGCACCACATCTACAATCAGATCACCGAGGGGCTTCCCGCCTGCGGCGAAGTGTTCGGAGATTTTTATACGGTTGTTCCCACATACAAAATACTGCGTGCCGTTCTCTGTTTGTATGACCTGCCCTGTCCGGGGCGTAAAAATATCGCTTTCGCTTTTTGCCATCCAGTGTCCTCCATATTCAGTTTTCAAGGTACAATGCCGCACAGGGGCGGCGAAAATTTCTGCTTATATCTATCACCTTTCCTTTACTGTGTGCCGCTGCTGCCGTTTCAGTTCCGCCAGTATATCCGGCGGGATACGGTCAACCAGCCGCTGTAAATTGTCCAGTTCGCTTTTCAGCTTTGCCCGTTCCATCGTATCTTTCATCTTGCCTTTTTCACTGGCCTTTGCCCTTGCTTCCAACTTCTCATTCTCCGCCAACAGGTCATTGATTGTGACCTTGTACTTTTTCAGTTGCCCGGAGAAGTTCTCCATCTGCGGAAACCACTTTTTCAGCATGGAGAGAGCTTCCTCTTTTTTCTTTCCGGCGTTCAGCGGGTTAATGCCGTCAAGGGCGGCTTCAATGGCTCTGGCCTGTTTGGAGAGGGAAACCGCCTGTTTGAAAAGCCGGGTGGGGATATGCTTCCGGCCTGTCTTGCTGGCACTCTCCCCACGCTCCAAGTCGAGATATTTCTCCACCATATAGGCGTGAAAATCGTCCTGCCACTTCGTCAGGTTTGCCCGGTTGCCGATAATCTCCTTTGCACACAGGCGGTTGTCCTTTGTCAGCGGAACAAAGGTCAAATGCAGGTGGGGCGTTTTCTCGTCCATGTGTACCACCGCCGACACGATATTTTCCCGTCCTACCCGGCCAATGAGGAAAGCCGCCGCCCTCTGGAAGAACGCCTGTATCTCCTTTGGGGATTTCCCCTTGAAAAATTCCGGGCTGGCAGTTACCAGTGTATCGACAAACCGTGTGCTGTCTTTCCTCGTCCGGCATCCGGCCTGCTCGATACGGCTCTGAATGAAGTGGTAATATCGTCCCTCCGGCTTGACGATATGGAAGTTGTATTTACTCCGGCTTGTGTCAATGTCGGGGTTGCTGGCGTATTGTTCTTTCTGTCTTTCGTGATGGGCTTCCAGCGGCCTTGCCGGGTTGCCCTTGTGCTTCTCAAACCGCAAAATTGCGTGTTGTGCCATTCTGCTCCTTTCCCCATTCCTTTCCTATCCGGGGTTTTCCATAGGGAAAATCCCGCCGGAATTATCTCTGATACGATAGGAATGGAATGGATATAAATCAATCATTTTAATCTTTGTATTTCTATATACCGTCTGGTTTTCGTACTTCTCAAGATTGATTTCCGTACTTCAAGGGTACGGTTTTCAGTCCTCCGGCGTACCAGAACCGGATTTCTTGAAGTCGGTGTTTGGAACCGCTTCATAGGATTTTGGGAAAATGCGGTTGGGTTTTCCACAGCCCTGCTTCTGGATTTCCACCAGTCCGGCGTATTGCAGTTCCCGCAGGGTGTTCACCGCTTTCTGCCGCCCACAATGGAGCAGTGTGACCACTTCACAGATAGGGAAATACAGGAAAATCCGTCCGCAGTCATCCGCCCACCCATTCTTGCGGGATAACTCTGTCCGGCGCAGGATAAAGGCGTACAGAACCTTTGCCTCGTTAGACAGGGGCTTGAATGTGGGGGCTTCAAAGAGGAAATTCGGGAGCCGGGTGAAGCTGAACGCCTTTTCCGGCTGATGGATATAGATGGTGTTTGTCATAGTGCGTTTTGTGGACGGTTAGAAGCCCATTTTTCAGGGCGGACGATACTTTATACCACCTGCCCCGGTTTGGGGCTTGCGGAGCCTGATAAATCAAGGCTTTTTTCGCTCCTAACTGTCCACAGCAGACCTCCTTTTCCGTTCACTTTCTGTTTTCTGCCGCCT
>OGZG01000628.1_pt1 | contig 27918 bp, 20 predicted proteins | sample 1576781 | NCBI WGS metagenome assembly OGZG01 (sample SAMEA3541502, study PRJEB24748) | human gut metagenome | biome: human gut; feature: human-associated habitat; material: faeces | place: China | collected 2012 | reverse complement strand
TTTCAAGGATCAATCTGCTTTTCAGCAGCGAAGATTATTTTATCAAATCTTCATTTTCTTGTCAAGTATTATTTTTTATACCTGATTCGATTTTGTTTGCTGTTTTCGACAGCGAATGATATTTTATCAAGTATCATTCAGTTTGTCAAGCACTTTTTTATTTATTTTTCTGTGCCTGTTTTCGCTGTTTATGTCAGCGGATATCAGTATATCATCCGCAGTCCCGCTTGTCAATGTTTTTCTTTTCAAACATTCGCTGTTGACCAATGCCTATACTCTTTTTCCGACTGCTTTCGTACAGCGACATTTATTTATTATACACGCTTAACACAAAATGTCAACACCTTTTTTCACCTTTTTTCACCTTTTTTCGATTTTTTTCCTTCCCCTCAAAATAAGGAAAAGGCAGCCCTTTTTCCCTAGGAATCAAAGCCGCCTTTTTATACCTTCTTCTATGTTATTTCAGCACCGCCAGTATATCCTCCGCAATCTGCTCTGCAGTCAGATGGTTTTCCTTCATAACGTCTTCGGGATTGTATCTGTCAAGAAATTCCTTCCTCAAGCCGAAATTCAGCACTTTTACATCAGATTCTCCATAGAATCTTGCGATTTTTTCACCGAAACCGCCGTCCAGAATTCCATCCTCCAGTGTGACCACAACAGAATGATGCTTTTTCAGTCCTTCCAGCAGCCCTGTATCTACCCCTGTAATATAATAAGGATTGATCACCGTTGCCTGTGTGCCCGTTTTTTCCTGCAACAAATCCGCCGCAGCCTGTCCCAGTCCATAAAACGCACCCAGACCAATCACAGCCACCTTGCTGCCTTCCTGTGTTACTTCATATTTGTTCAGCTTACCAAAGTCCTTTGTCACAGTCTTGCCATCAGAAATCAGCTTGCCGCCCGGCAGCTTGATTGCAACAGGATGCTCTCTCTGCTCCATGCTCCAATCCAGCATAGCCAGATAATCCTCCTTTGTTACAGGCGCAAGGTAAACCAGATTCGGGATGTTCCCCAGCATGGGAATATCCTGCAACCCCAGATGTGTCACGTCATTCATGCCATAAACAGAACCCAAGAAGGTAACAATCGTCGCGGGATTATTGTTGATGCACAGATCCTGCGAAATCTGGTCAAAGGCTCTCTGCACAAATGTGCTGTACACCCCATAAAAAGGCTTGCCGCCGTTTGCCGCAATGCCGGATGCCAATGCAACCGCCGTTTCCTCCGCAATGCCAACATCCACAAACTGCTTCCCTGCTTCTTCGCGTTTGCTCTTGGTAAAGCCCATAACCCCAGGTGTACCGGAGGTAATCGCAACCACGGAAGGGTCTTTTTTCATCTTATCCAGCAAATACTTGCAAGTAATTTCTTCATAACCTTCCTCGCCGCCGGCATATAAGGGCTTCCCTGTTTCAATGTCAAAGGGGCCGCTGAAATGCCAACGCTCCTTGTTTTGCTCCGCAGGCGCGTAGCCCTTCCCTTTCAGTGTATTGATATGCACCACAACAGGCTTTTTGCTGTCCTTCACCTGCTTGAACGCATCAATCAGCGCCGCTGTGTCATTTCCCTTATCTACATAAATATAATCCAGACCAAATGCCTTGAACAAATTGCACTCTGCCTGTCCGCTTGTTTCTCGCAGCAGTTTTAGATTCTGATACAGACCACCATGATTTTCCGCGATGGACATATCATTATCATTTACCACAATAATAAAATTGCTGTCCAGCTCTGCCGCATAATCCAGACCCTCCAGTGCTTCGCCGCCGCTCAGAGAGCCGTCACCGATCACTGCGATTACATTGCCGTCCTCGCCCTTCAGGTCTCTTGCCTTTGCAAGCCCTGCCGCCAGACTAACAGATGTGGACGTATGCCCTACCGTAAAGAAATCATGCTCGCTTTCGTGCGGATTGCTGTAGCCGGATACGTCATCATATTTTTCTTCATACAGATACGCATCCTTTCTGCCTGTCAGCATCTTGTGCGGATAGCTCTGATGAGATACGTCATAAACAATTTTATCCTTCGGGGAATCAAATACATAATGCAGCGCAATCGTTGCCTCTACCATACCGAAGTTAGGGCCAAAATGACCGCCATGCTTGCTTGCTCGAATCAAAAGTGCATGGCGCATTTCTTCCGCCAGCACGGGTAATTGCTCCAAAGTCAGTTTTTTTACATCCTCCGGTCCTTTTATATTTTCAATATACATCGTTCCTTGCACTCCCTTTCTCGTTCTTCCTTTTTACATTTCCTATCATACTCCCTAAAGCTAACTTTAGGTCAATAGGGAAGTGCAATTTTTTTAAAAAATTTTCCATATAAAAAATCAGCCGAAACCTCGTCCCGACTGATTTTATTTTTACCATATTTTATTTTCAAAAACCCGTTTTCGACTTAGGGGTGGGCAACCACCCTTATTTCCCCCAAACCTCTTCGGCAATTTCCTTTACCAGCTTCAGCTTTGCCCACTGTTCTTCTTCTGTCAGCTTATTGCCGATTTCGCAGGATGCAAAACCACACTGGGGGCTCAGACACAATCTGTCAAGCGGAATGTATTTCGCCGCTTCATGGATTCTTGCAATAATTCTTTCCTTTTCCTCCAGTTCAGGGGTTTTGGTTGTAATCAGACCAAGCACAACCTTCTTGTCTGCGGAAACCTTTGCAAGCGGTGCAAAACCGCCAGATCTCTCATCATCATATTCCAGAAAAAGCGCATTTACGTTTTCCTTTGCGAATACATAATCTGCCACGGAATCATACGGGCCGCTTGTAAAATATGTAGAATGATAATTCCCTCTGCAGATGTGGGAGTTGATTATCATATCTGCAGGCTTTCCTTCCAGTGCAAGGTTATTCACTGCAAGCAGCTGCGCCTTCACATCATTCAAATCAATGCCAAGCGCCTGATACCTCTGTTCTGCCGCGTCCCCTACGATAGCACCCCATGTGCAGTCATCAAACTGCAGATTGCGGCAGCCTGCATCGTAGAACTGCTGAATCACATCCTGATATGCCTTGCCAATATCCTGAATCAGCTCCTCGTTTGTTGCATAAATCTTTCTTGTTCTTTCGTAGTTTGCAGGCACAATCATCTGTTGGAAGGTCTGCGCAGGTGCGGGAATGGTATATTTGGCAACTGTGTTTTCATCCTCAAACTGTTTCAAAAATTTGAAATATTCCACAAAAGGATGTGCCTTCGCCTTAATCTTTCCTACCAGATAGGTGTCCTCCAGCAATGCCAGCTCAGCGTCAAACTGCACGCCGTTGCCTGTGTCCTCATGTGCAACGCCTTCAAAGCCCCACATGAAATCCAGATGCCAGAAAGCTCTTCTGAACTCCCCGTCTGTAATCACATGGTAGCCCAGCTCCTTCTGCTTTGCCACAACCTTTGCAACCTCTTCCTCCGCAACCCGATCAAATGCCTCCTTGCTGATTTCTCCTGCCTGATATGCCGCCTTTGCGTCCTTCAACGCCTGCGGTCTTAAAAAGCTGCCTACAAAATCATATCTGAAGGGTGTCTGTAAATTGCTCATTCTTCTTCACTCCGTTTCTTTGTCTTTTGTAAGTGTTAAAAAAATTTTTAATGCATTTTTTTGAATACTATAGCAAGCATTGTCCGGTAAGTCAACCCTAATTTTATCTGTTTTCTACTTTATTTTTTAGTTCTTAAAGCTGTGGATGGGTGCAGGGATTCTGCCGCCTCTTGCCACAAATTTTTCACAGCTGAAACGATTTACAGGAATGATAGGTGCATAGCCCAGCAAACCGCCGAATTCCACGCTTTCGCCTTCCTTTCTGCCGATCACGGGAATCAGACGCACCGCCGTTGTCTTGTTGTTCACCATACCAATCGCTGCTTCATCCGCAATAATACCGGAAAGTGTTGCCGCAGAGGTATCTCCGGGCAGAGCAATCATATCCAGACCAACGGAACATACGCAGGTCATCGCTTCGAGCTTTTCCAATGTCAATGCACCCTTTTCGCAGGCATCAATCATCCCATGATCCTCGCTGACGGGAATAAATGCACCGCTCAGACCGCCAACATAAGAGGATGCCATGACGCCGCCCTTTTTCACGTTGTCATTCAGAAGTGCCAGTGCTGCCGTTGTGCCGGGTGCGCCTGCTTCCTCCAGGCCCATTTCCTGGAAGATTTCTGCAATGCTGTCCCCAACCGCAGGGGTCGGTGCCAGAGAAAGGTCAATGATGCCGAAGGGTGTATCCAATCTCTTTGCCGCTTCCTTCGCAATCAGCTGACCCACACGGGTAATCTTGAAGGCTGTCCGCTTTACGGTTTCGCATACGGTTTCAAAGTCAGCCCCTCTGACCTCCTCCAGCGCACGTTTTACCACGCCGGGACCGCTGACACCGACATTGATACAGCGGTCTGCCTCCCCAACGCCATGGAATGCGCCTGCCATAAAGGGGTTGTCCTCTACTGCATTGCAAAATACAACCAGCTTCGCACAGCCGATACATTCGTTGTCCTTCGTGCGTTCCGCTGTTTCCACAATAATCTCGCCCATCTTCTTCACTGCGTCCATGTTCAGCCCATTTCTGGAAGTCCCGATGTTCACAGAAGCACAGACTCTTTCTGTCACTGCCAGTGCCTCCGGAATGGAATCAATCAAGATTTTATCACTTTCGGTATAGCCCTTCTGCACCAGCGCGGAAAAACCGCCGATGAAGTTTACGCCAACCTCCTGTGCAGCCTTGTCCAGTGTCTGAGCAATGCTCACATAGGAATCCGCATTTTTGCAGCCTGCCGCCGCAATCGCGATGGGTGTTACGGAAATTCTCTTGTTCACCACAGGCACACCGTATTCCTTCGCCAGCTCATCCCCAACCTTCACCAGATCCTTTGCGTAGGTTGTGATTTTTTTGTATACCTTTTCATTAAATTTATTGATATCTGCATCTGCGCAATCCAACAGACTAATGCCCATCGTAATGGTTCTGACATCCAGATTCATGTCAGAAATCATGCTGTTGGTCTCCAGAATTTCATTCCTTGTAATCATTCTCGCAGCCTCCCTTAAATGCGGTGCATCGCATCAAAAATCTCTGTATGCTGAATTTTGATTTTCATCCCAAGCTCTTCCCCGACTGCATACAGCTTTTCGGCTGTTTCATCAAATGTATCCTTCGCCTCGGTGATATCAACCACCATCACCATATTAAAATACCCCCCAACAATGGTCTGGGAAATATCAAGGATATTGATATTTGTTTCTGCCAGAACACCACAAATCTTTGCTGTAATGCCCACCTTATCCTGACCAAGTACCGTTACCACTGCTTTTTTCATTCTGATTGTCCTCCTTTTTTCTGAGAATGGTTCTTCCATCTTACTGAGAACTCCCCCGAAATTCAATAGACAAATGTCCCTATAAAAGGGACGCATTTCCATTATATTCTTACAATTTGTATGCAAAATTTTCGTATGCTGACTTTTTCTCCAAAGCTTCCCTAAAAAACAAGCAGTTTTTGCGAATTTTGCACAAACCGAACTGTAATTTTTTGCAGAAAACGCACTTTTTTTCATGCGTTTTCAACAGTTTTCATTGAAAAAAATACAATTTTCCATTCTATAAGAAAGCTGATTGCCCCCATAAGCAGAAAAAAACACTCATTATGCAAAATCGTGCTATAATAGAAGCGTATGAAACAATAAAGAAGAAGCAAAAGCAACAACACCTTGTTTATTATCCACAAAAGGAGGAGTTCCTGTGAAACAAAAGAAGGATATCAAGAAAGTTCTGATTATCGGCTCCGGCCCCATCATCATCGGGCAGGCGTGTGAATTCGACTACTCCGGCACACAGGCGTGTAAGGCGCTGCGTAAGCTGGGCTACGAAATCGTTCTGGTCAATTCCAACCCCGCAACCATCATGACAGACCCCGAAATCGCCGATGCAACCTATATCGAACCCTTGAATATCAACCGTCTGGAACAGATTATTGCAAAAGAACGTCCCGATGCTCTGCTGCCCAATCTCGGCGGTCAGTCCGGTCTGAATCTTTGCTCTGAGCTTTCCAAGGCCGGTATTTTAGACAAATATAATGTAGAAGTCATCGGTGTACAGGTTGATGCCATCGAGCGTGGCGAAGACCGTATCGAATTCAAAAAAACCATGGACAGCCTTGGCATTGAAATGGCAAGAAGTGAGGTTGCCTATTCCGTAGACGAAGCCCTTACCATTGCCGATAAGCTGGGCTATCCCGTTGTTCTGCGTCCCGCTTATACCATGGGTGGCACAGGCGGCGGTCTGGTTTATAACGTAGATGAACTGAAAACCGTATGCACACGCGGTCTGCAGGCTTCCCTCGTTGGTCAGGTTCTGGTAGAGGAATCTATTCTCGGCTGGGAAGAGCTGGAATTGGAGGTTGTGCGTGATGCCGAAGGCAATATGATTACCGTATGCTTTATTGAAAATATCGACCCCCTTGGTGTGCATACCGGTGATTCCTTCTGCTCCGCTCCCATGCTGACTATTTCCGAGGAGGTACAGAAGCGTTTGCAGGAAAAATCCTATAAGATTGTCGATTCCGTACAGGTAATCGGCGGCACAAACGTACAGTGGGCGCATGACCCCGAAACAGACAGAGATATCATCATCGAAATCAACCCCAGAACCTCCCGTTCCTCCGCACTGGCTTCCAAGGCAACCGGCTTCCCCATTGCTCTGGTTTCCGCCATGCTTGCAACAGGGCTGACTCTGAAGGATATCCCCTGTGGTAAATACGGCACACTGGATAAATATGTTCCCGATGGCGATTATGTTGTTATCAAGTTCGCACGTTGGGCATTTGAAAAATTCAAAGGCGTAGAGGATAAGCTGGGTACCCAGATGCGCGCAGTCGGCGAGGTTATGAGTATCGGTAAAAATTATAAAGAAGCCTTCCAGAAAGCCATCCGTTCTCTGGAAACAGGTCGCTATGGCCTGGGGCATGCAAAGGATTTTGATAAAAAATCCAAGGAAGAACTTTTGAAAATGCTGGTTTCTCCCTCCAGTGAACGCCATTTCATCATGTATGAAGCACTGCGCAAGGGCGCAACCGTGGAAGAAATCCATGAGCTGACAAAGGTAAAGGCATGGTTCATCAATCAGATGAAGGAGCTGGTTGAGGAGGAGGAAGCCCTTCTGGCAAACAAAGGAAAGCTGCCTGCGGATGATGTACTGATTGCCGCAAAGAAGGATGGCTTCTCCGATAAATATCTGAGCCAACTTCTGGAAATCGATGAAGCAGAAATCAGAAACAAGCGCATCGCGTTGGGTCTGGAGGAGGCTTGGGAGCCCGTTCATGTCAGCGGCACACAGGATAAGGCGTATTACTACTCCACCTATAATGCAGAGGACAAAAACCCCGTCAGCACAGAAAAACCCAAGGTTATGATTCTGGGCGGCGGCCCCAACAGAATCGGGCAGGGTATTGAATTTGACTACTGCTGCGTACATGCTTCTCTGGCGTTGAAGCAGCTTGGCTTTGAAACAATTATCGTAAACTGCAACCCCGAAACCGTTTCCACAGACTATGACACCTCCGATAAGCTTTACTTTGAACCTCTGACACTGGAAGATGTGCTGAGCATTTATAAAAAAGAAAAGCCCGTTGGCGTTATCGCGCAGTTCGGCGGTCAGACTCCTCTGAATCTGGCGGCTGATTTGGAAAAGAACGGCGTAAAAATTCTGGGGACTCCTCCTGCTGTGATCGACCTGGCAGAAGACAGAGACCACTTCCGCGCAATGATGGATAAGCTGGGTATTCCCATGCCCGAATCCGGCATGGCAGTTACGGTTGCGGATGCCCTTCATATCGCAGAAAAAATCGGCTATCCCGTTATGGTTCGCCCCTCCTATGTTCTGGGCGGCCGCGGTATGGAAGTCGTGTATGACCCCGAAAATCTGACTAAATACATGGATGCCGCTGTTGGCGTAACCCCCGACAGACCCATTCTGATTGACCGTTTCCTGAATCACGCAATGGAATGTGAAGCAGATGCTATCAGTGATGGCACACATGCCTTCGTTCCTGCCGTTATGGAGCATATCGAGCTTGCAGGCGTACACTCCGGTGACTCCGCATGTATCATTCCTTCCAGACATATTTCTGAAAAGAATGTCAAAACCATCAAGGAATACACCCGAAAAATCGCAGAGGAAATGGGCGTTAAGGGTCTGATGAATATGCAGTATGCCATCGAAAACGATAAGGTATATGTGCTGGAGGCGAACCCCAGAGCATCCCGTACCGTTCCTCTGGTTTCCAAGGTCTGCAACATCCGCATGGTTCCTCTGGCAATCGATATCGTCACAAGCGAGCTGACAGGCAGACCCTCTCCCGTGCCCGGTCTGAAGGAAAAGAATATTCCTTACTACGGCGTGAAGGAATCCGTATTCCCCTTCAATATGTTCCAGGAGGTTGACCCTGTTCTGGGACCCGAAATGCGCTCCACAGGCGAAGTGCTTGGGCTTTCCGAATTCTACGGCGAAGCCTTCTTCAAGGCACAGGAGGCAACACAGACAAAGCTGCCCATGAGCGGCACCGTGCTGATTTCCGTCTGCGATAAGGATAAGGCAGAGCTGCCGGAGGTGGCAAAGGGCTTTGCAGATGCAGGCTTCCATATCCTCGCAACAAAAGGCACCCAGAAGGTTCTGGCAGATGCAGGCATTGTTTCCGAGTTCGTCTATAAGCTGAGCGAAGGCAGACCCAACATCTCCGACCTGATTACAAACGGCAAAATCGACCTGATTATCAATACCCCCAGAGGTGCAGACGGCACACTGGATGACAGCTACCTGCGTAAAGCAGCCATCCGTAAGAAAATCCCTTACATCACAACCATGGCTGCCGCAAAGGCAACTGCCTCCGGTATCGAATCCATGAATAAGCCCGGCTGCGGCGTTGTCAGATCCCTGCAGGAGCTGCACAGCACCATCACCGATAAAGAATAAGATTAACCTAAAAAGAACCATATTCTCACGAATATGGTTCTTTTTTTATTCTCCGCAAAGCTCCTGCATCACTTTTTCCACTGTTGAAAGTTTCTCGATTTCATAAGCATTTGCGCCGCAGAAAACAAGTCCCTCTCTCCCCTGCACCGCGTCAATCAATGCCTGCGAGATGCAGTATTTCGTTTCCGCCTGCTTGCAGTGGTTCATGCACTGATAGCATCTCTGCACAGGAATCCGCCCCTGCTTCTCTACCTTCTCCAAAAAGGAATTCCGAATGGCGCGCGCTGCCAAGCCGACAGGGCTTTCAATCAGCTGCACATCCTCCTTTCGGCTCCGCAAATACGCCTGCTTAAATGCCGGAGCGGCATCACATTCCTCTGTCGCAACGAATTTAGTGCCGACCTGCACACCGCTCGCACCAAGTACCATCAGCCGTTCCACGTCCGCATGGCTGCGCACACCGCCGCCGGCAATCACAGGAATTTTAACGCCGTTTTTCTCCTCTAATTCCCGCACATAATCCACTACGTCCACAAGACTGTCCTCTAAGGTGTCAAAAGTGCCGTCCACAAGGTGTCCATAGGGGTATCCAAGGTGTCCACCCGCAAGCGGTCCCTCTACCACCACTGCATCAGGCAGTCTGTCTGCTCTCTGCCACTGCTTTACAATCAGCTTCAAGGCTCTCGCAGAGGAAACAATCGGCAGAATTGCTGCCCTTGTGCCTGCCGCATATTTCGCCAGATTTACAGGCAGACCTGCCCCCGAAACGATAAAATCCGCCCCTGCGGCAATCGCTTCCTTCACATATTCCTCATAATGATTCATCACTGTCATGAAATTAAAACCAATGATACCGCCATTGGCAATCTCCTTGGCTTTTTCCAGTTCGTTCCCGATGGCTCTCAGATTAGCGCGAAAGGGATTTTCCTTGAAATCCGCCTCTCTGTAGCCGGGATGCACGCCGGAAATCGTGCCGATACCGCCGCATTTCGCCACATTTCCCGCCAGAGAGGAAAGGGATACCCCCACCCCCATTCCGCCCTGCACAATCGGACGTTTTGCGGTTAATCCGCCAAATTTCAATGCTTTTACTTCCATCACAGCTCCTCCTCATTTTTCTCTTGCATTTGAACCGTATCTCTCACTATTTTATGTGGTATTAAAAACCATTTTTACGAGTATAGCAAAAAAGATAGTCTCTGTCAATCGAGGGCAAAGGATTTTGTTTTTTTAACAAAACCTACAAACAAAAAAAGAAGGCAAATCCAAAGACTTACCTTCTTCCTTCCTAATTTGTTCTTTATTTCAGCTTAAAGGAGCTTTTCAGCGGAACAATGCGGTTAAATACCAGATGTTCGTCTGTTGTATCCTTTGTATCCACAATATAATAGCCGTTTCTCATAAACTGGAATCTATCGCCCTTCTTTGCATCCTTAACGGAAGGCTCGATGAAGCATTCCTTTACCTCCAGAGAATTGGGGTTCATAATCATTTCGCCGTTAGGGTCTTCGGGGTTATCCAGCATCATATAGTCATACAGTCTTGCCGTTGCCTGTACGTTTTCTTTTGCGCTTACCCAATGCAGTGTGCCCTTTACCTTTCTGCCCTCAAAGCCGCTGCCGCTTCTGGTTTCGGGGTCGTAGGTGCAGTGAACCTCTGTCACAATGCCGTTTTCATCCTTTACAAAATCGGTGCAGGTTACGAAATATGCCCCCTTCAAGCGCACTTCCTTCCCCGGAGCCAGACGGAAGAACTTCTTCACGGGTTCTTCCATGAAGTCCTCTCTTTCGATATAAAGCTCTCTGGTGAAGGGCGCCAGACGTTTGCCCAATTCTGGTGTTTCGGGGTTGTTTTCCAGCTCCATCATTTCCACCTGATCCTCAGGATAATTAGTGATAACCAGCTTCAGGGGATCAAGCACAGCCATAACCACCTTCGCCTTTGCCTTCAAATCATCACGAATACAGTAATCCAGCAAGCCGCTGTCTACCATGCTGTTTGCCTTAGAAACACCAATGCGTTCACAGAAATCACGAATGGATGCAGGGGTATAGCCACGGCGGCGCAGACCGCTGATGGTCGGCATACGGGGGTCATCCCAGCCGTCAACCAGACCGTTTTCTACCAAAGCACGCAGCTTTCTTTTGCTCATCACAGTATTTGTCATCCCCAGACGGGCAAATTCAATCTGTCTGGGCGGATTTTCGGTATAGCCTGCCTCTCTGACTACCCAATCATACAGAGGTCTGTGATCCTCAAATTCCATCGTACAGATAGAATGGGTGATGCCCTCAATCGCATCCTCCAGGGGATGTGCAAAGTCATACATCGGGTAGATGCACCATTTATCTCCTGTGGTATGGTGGGTAGAATGGGAGATACGGTAAAGCACAGGGTCTCTCATGTTGATATTGGGAGAAGCCATATCAATCTTCGCACGCAGTGTTTTAGAGCCGTCGGGGAATTCGCCTGCCTTCATTCTTTCAAACAAATCCAGATTTTCCTCCACGCTTCTGTTGCGATAAGGGCTTTCCTTCCCGGGTGTGGAAAGGGTGCCGCGGTATTCTCTCATTTCCTCTGCGCTAAGCTCATCCACGAAAGCCTTGCCTTCCTTAATCAGCTTCAGCGCAACCTCATAATATTTATCAAAATAGCTGGACGCATAAAAAAGTCTGTCCTCCCAATCGAAGCCAAGCCATTTTACGTCCTCCTGAATGGATTCTACATACTCCACATCCTCTTTTGTGGGGTTGGTATCATCAAAACGCAGGTTGCATTTGCCGCCGTACAGATTTGCCAAGCCAAAGTTCAGGCAGATGGATTTTGCATGACCGATATGCAGGTAGCCATTTGGTTCGGGCGGAAATCTGGTGTGGATTTTATTCAGTTCTCCCTTTAAGTCCTCCTGGATATAGCTATGGATAAAATTACCCGTTGCACCCAGACCGCTGTTGTTTTCTATGTTTTTTTCTTCAGCCATTGGTCGCCCTCCTGTATTTTCATTCTTTTCAGATTTTTTCATAAATGCAGTATGATATTTTATTATAATACATTGAGACTTTGATGGCAAGAAATGAGTAAACTTTTTTTGCGTATATATATAGATTATCTATATATATACTGCTATTCATTTTTCTGATTGGACATAGATAGACCATCGATATATAATGCAGATATATAGATACTCGATATATAAGGAGGTGCATCGCATGGCACTGGATAAAACCCTGCTGGCAGGCAGCTCTGCCACCCTTGTGCTCAAGCTTCTGGACGGGCGTGATATGTACGGCTATCAGATTATTGAGGAGCTGGCATGCCGTTCCAACAACGTCTTTCAGATGAAGGCAGGCACGCTTTATCCCCTTTTGCACGGCTTGGAAAAGAAGGGACTTCTGGAATCCTATGAGGAACACGCGGATTCCGCACGCGTTCGCAAATATTACCGCCTAACGCAGAAGGGGAAAAAATTTTTACAGGAAAAAACAGACGAATGGAAGGAATATTCCTCCGCCGTCAGCAAAATTCTGGAAGGAGGTCTTTGCTGTGAATGTTTCTGATGCGTTTCATCGTTATGCTGAAAAGGTCTGTGAGCAGATTCGCTGGAAAAAGGCGCACCCTGCCGTTGCACAGGAAATTGAGGATCATCTGACAGACCAGAAAAACGCCTATCTTGCCGCAGGAGATTCCGAAAGCATTGCCGAAGAAAAGGCACTGTTGCAGATGGGTGACCCTGTATCCGTCGGTGCGGCGTTAGACCAGACACATAAGCCTGCGCCCCAATGGGGGATAATCGGGCTGGTACTGCTGCTGTTTGTGCTGGGAGGCATCATTCAGGTGCTGCTGCTGAAAACGATACCCGCAGGAAATGATGCGTTAGCGACACGCTCCGCACAGGTGCTTTTCGTCTTCCTGCCACTTAGCTTAGCGACGTTTGTCGGGATGTATTTTCTGGATTTTTCCTTTTTCGGAAAGCATCCCTATGTACTGCCGCTCGGCTTATTGATGGTTGACCTTGCGGCGCATCTGTTCGGGGTATTCTATGGCGGAAAAAGATGGCTGATTCTCGGCTCCTTTGCCCTCAGTCCGCTTGCACTCTCTCTGCTGTTTCCCCTTGCCTTCTGCGGTCTGTTTTATCGGCTCAGAAGTCAGGGCAGAAGGGGCTATCTTATCAGCGGCGTTCTGGCGGCAGTTTTCTGCCTGTTTCTGTCATACTGTCACACCTTCAGCGGCGTTCTGACATTTGTGTTCTCCGCGGGAGTTCTCATGCTCGTTGCATCGAAAAAGAAATGGTTTGACAAACAACGCAACATGTTTCTGCTGCTTTTTCTGTTAGCGGTGGTCTGCCTGATTGTCCTGCTGATGTTTTATGCACCGTTTCGCTATCGGTATGGCTGGGAACGCCTGTATACGGTTTTCGTCCCTTCCGGTGACCCTATGGGCAGCGGCTACCTTTCGACACAGCTGAAAACCGTCCTTTCCCATTCCGTTTTTCTGGGCGAAGGGGCAGCCGTTTCGGGAACACAAGCCTATCTGCTGACGGATGCCTCTATGCTTCGCTCCGATTATCTGCTGGCCTATTTGACCTATCATTATGGCTGGGTTGCCTCGGGCATTGTGGTTCTGCTGTTGGCAGTCTTTCTCGGGCTTGGCTTCCGCAAAGCGCTGAAACAGAAAAGCATTTTCGGGCAGATGGTTTCTCTGACGATTCTCTGCACCTTTACAGCGGAAATCCTGCTTTATATTCCGGCAAATCTGGGTATATGGCTCATCGCACCGATTGCCCTGCCCTTCCTTTCCTATGGGGCAACGGCTTTGTTTATCAATATGGCATTGGCAGGCGTGCTGCTCTCCGTGTTCCGCACCGGTGAGGTTTATCGGGACACTGCTCCGCATCCGATTTTTTCGGATTCCAAGTTTATTCAATGGGCTGACGGAAAGCTGACCATCTCTTTTAAATGAGAAACAAATTGAAAAATCCTCCCAAAGCATGTAAAATAGAAGGACAGAATTGTTTTGGGAGGATTTTTTATGCTTGCTTTTACCGTCAATGATACAAAATCATTTATGAATCTGCTTTTGAAGGGGGATACCTTTGATGCGTTTTTGTTCCGTCAGGGGGAGCTGACCACCTTCGCTTCTTTTCTCATTGAGGGTAAGCGCAATATGGATTTTTATACCGCCGAGGAGCAGGAGGCAGGGCTTTCCCGTTATGTGCATTGGGAGGAAATGCGTCCCTTTGTATTTCAGGCAATCAAAGGGAATAAGCTGCCGAAAAGCATCAAGCTTGTGTTCTCCCTTGCGGAGGAGAAGCTTTCCAATCTCCCCAATACCAAGGCGGCATTTCTGAATATTCTCTTTAAGGAGCATACCATCCTCTGCACCACCGCCATTTCACAGGAAGCCTTTTCTCTGGATAAATCCTCCGAGCGGCTCTGGGAGGAATATATTTTAAAGTTTTTCAAAAAAAACGCCATCGGCATCCGGAAGCAGGAGAGTTAATCTCCTTCTTTTTTCCTCTGAATTTGTTAGCACTCATTTTTATTGAGTGCTAATTTTTTCTTGACTTTTCCGTTTCAGGTGCTACAATATAGAGTGATGAGAGCCAAACACATTGGCTCTGTAAAAAAATTTTAGGAGGTATGCAGTATGCAGGAAAAAGGCAATCTTTCTATTAACAGTGAAAATTTTATGCCAATTATCAAAAAATGGCTCTATACAGATAAGGACATCTTCATTCGTGAACTGGTATCCAATGCGTGTGATGCGGTAACAAAGCTACAGAAGCTTTCCATGATGGGGGAAGCAGATATTCCCGCAGAGGAAACATACGAAATTCATGTTGTTCTGGATCAGGACAAGAAAACATTGCAGATTATTGATAACGGTATCGGCATGACGGCGGATGAAATCAAGAAATACATCAACCAGATTGCATTCTCCGGTGCAACCGATTTCCTTTCCAAATTTGAAGGAAAAACCGAGGACGAAGGCAGTGAGATTATCGGACATTTCGGTCTGGGGTTCTATTCTGCTTTTATGGTAGCCGATACGGTCGAGATTGATTCCCTTTCCTATCAGAAGGGTGCAGAGCCTGCAAAATGGCGCTGCAACGGCGGCATTGATTATGAAATGGAGGCCGGTGAAAGAACCGAACGCGGCACAACCATCACCCTCTTTATCGGCGCAGACGGCGAGGAATTTCTGAACGAGGCAACGCTTTACGCCGCTATGAGAAAATACTGCGCCTTCATGCCCGTTCCCATCTTTGTGGATGTGCTGAAGGAAGAAACCGAGGAGGAAAAGGCAGCCGCAAAGAAAGCAGAAAACACCGTTCATGTTTCCCCCGAGGAAGCCGCAAAGCTGACCACCGAGGGTGCCATGGATTTATTGCAGGAGCAGCAGGATGCCGCAGAGGAGGCAAAGGCAGAGGAGCCCAAGCCGCTGAATGACACCAACCCCCTCTGGCAGAGAAAGCCCTCCGAATGTACGGATGAGGACTACAAAGCCTTTTATCATCAGGTATTCAATGATTTGAATGACCCTCTGTTCTGGATTCATCTGAATATGGATTACCCCTTCCGTCTGAAAGGGATTCTCTATTTCCCGAAGCTGGTGGAGCAGATGGACATGATGGACGGCGAGGTAAAGCTGTACTGCAATCAGGTTTATATTGCGGATAACGTAAAAGAGGTTGTCCCCGAATTCCTGCTACTCTTGAAAGGGATTCTGGACTGCCCCGATATGCCGCTGAATGTTTCCAGAAGTGCATTGCAAAATGACGGCTATGTGGAAAAAATGAATGCCTACATCACCAAGAAGGTTGCGGACAAGCTGAACCAGCTGTTCAAAACCGACCGTTCTGCCTTTGAGGGCTTCTGGGATGATATCAATATCTTCATCAAATACGGCTGCATGAAGGAAGAAAAGCTGTATGATAAGGTAAAGGATATCCTTCTGCTGAAAACAACAGACGGCGTTTATGAAACCGTTGCCGAATATCTGGAAAAGAATAAGGAAAAGCACGAAAACGTAATTTATTTTGCAACCGACACCAATCAGCAGGCGCAGTATATCCGCCTGTTCAAGGAGCAGGGTCTGGAGGCTGCCATCATGGATACGCCTGTGGATAAGCCCTTTGTTTCCTTCTTGGAATACAAAAATCAGGATATCAAGCTGAAAGTACAGCGTGTCGATGCGGATATTGATTCCTTGCAGGAAAAAGAGGATGCCGAAATTTCCGAAGCGAAAAAGCAGGCAGACGAATTTGAAGCAAATCAGATGCAGGAGCTGTTCCGCGCGGCGGTTGCAAATGAAAAGCTGCATGTAAAACTGGAAGCGCTGAAGGCTGAAAAGGTTTCCGCTATGATTCTGCTTTCCGAGGAATCCAGACGTATGATGGAAATGATGGAGGCTTACGCCAACAACGAAGAATTTAAGGCAATGTTTGCCAATATGAAGCCCGATGAAACTCTGGTGCTGAATAAAAATAATAAACTGGTAAAAGCACTGCTTTCCATGGCAGGCAAGGAGGAAAAGAAGGAGGATGCAACCCTTCTGTGCCATCAGCTGTATGATCTGGCACTGATGAGCCATCGTCCGCTGACCTCCGAGGAAATGACTGCCTTCATCGACAGAAGCAATCTTCTTCTGGAAAAACTGACTGCCTTTGAAGCATAAATTTCCAAAAACCCTTGATAACTCACTACCCCTTATTATATAAAAACCCGAGGATGCTTTTTGTCCCCGGGTTTTTCTTTTCTTGATTTTCTTTTCTTGATTTATTCCTCTTTTTCGCCTTCATTGGCTTCTTCCATGGTCAATTCCTGTGTCGGTAATTGTTCGATAAAGCGTACCTTCACAATCGCCTGCGCCCAATTCAGCGAAACCTGCGCGAATTTTTCTTTCTTAGCCGCTTCTTCCTTGAAAATCCGCAGAAATTCCTGCACGATTTCCCTTGTCATATAGCCGCCGCGCCAATGAAACAGCAGTGGTTTTCCCTTTTTCACCGCCTGCGCCGCGCGCTTTTGCACCTCCTCCGTCTTCGTGAAGGAGAGCTTCTTTTTCTTATAATAAAATCTGTCTGCATCCTCGCAGGCAGGCACACGCCAGACCAGTCTCTCATGATCGCGAAAAATCTGCTTATCACTCAGCAGAAAATAATCATAGCGGATTTCCTCAGGATTCCCTAAGGAAAGATCAAAGGTGCAGTCCAGATGGTAATATTTTTTATCCAGCCGCACCACGTTCCACGCATGGCGATACTTCACGCCCCTTTCGGGGTTATTTTCCGCCAAAGCAATGATACACCAAATTTGCAATGCATCACAAAGAATCTTAACTGCCTTTGCAATACCCTCACAAACGCCAACGCCATGCCCCAGAACGCCGATGATTTCATGGGAATATTGCTTTTTCAGCTTATCGTAGCGTACATTTTTGCAGATAAAATCGTGGATATACAGTAGCTTTTCCTCATCGCTGCACCTTGCCACAGGGCGAACCAGCTTTTCCACGCGTGACTGCAGCGCCTTCTGATGCTCCTTCATCTTTCCCTTTTCAAAAAGATACGCAGGAATCAATTCTGCATTTCTGGAATCGGGATAATAGCGATATTGAAATGTCCCTGCATAGAACAGCTGCGGACAATCCAGACGCAGCTTCATGAAAACATCCGTCAACGCTCTGTTTTCCAGCAGCGGCACAGGAAAGGAGGGCGCAAACGCCTGCAGTCCTGCCTGCATCGCCTGATAGCTGCTCTGCTCCGCCTTGGATAAGGTTTGATAATAATACGGTTCCATATTTCTCCTCTTTTACAGATTGATTTCCAGCTCCACAGGGCAATGGTCAGAGCCAAGCACCTCTGTATGAATCTTTGCATCCACCAGCTTATCCTCTAATCGCTTGGATACGACATAATAATCAATCCGCCACCCTGCATTCTTCTCTCTTGCCTTAAAGCGATAGCTCCACCAGGAATAAATGCCTTCCTGCTCCGGATAAAAATAGCGGAAGGTATCCACAAAGCCTGCACCCAGAAGCTCTGTGAATTTGCCGCGCTCCTCGTCCGTAAAGCCGGCACTTCTGCGGTTTGTTTTGGGATTTTTCAGGTCAATTTCATTATGTGCTACATTCAAATCCCCACAGATAATGACGGGCTTTTTCGCATCCAGAGCGCTTACATACGCGCGGAACGCATCCTCCCATTCCATGCGGTATGCCAGACGGGCGTTTTCCTGCTGAGAATTGGGGGTATATACCGTCACATGGTAAAATTCGGGAAATTCCAGCGTAATCACACGCCCCTCGTGGTCATGCTCCTCCACGCCAATGCCATAGGCAACAGAAAGCGGCTCCTGCTTCGTGAACACCGCTACTCCGGAATAGCCCTTCTTTTCGGCATAATTCCAGTATTGATGATAACCCTCTGTTTCCAAATCAATCTGCCCTGCCTGTAGCTTTGTTTCCTGCAAGGAAAATATATCCGCATCGGCTTCCTTGAAATATTCCGAAAAGCCTTTGCCTACTGCGGCGCGTAAGCCGTTTACATTCCATGAAATGAATCTCATTTTTCTGCCTCCTTCGCTTGAAAATAACATAAGTATAACAGAATCATTCTCTATTGTCTTGCCCCCACGGAAAAAATATTATAAAATGAGGTATCAAAGAAAGGATGGTTTTCGCATGAATATCCAAATTTACGGCTCCAAGAAAAGCTTTGATACCAAAAAAGCGGAACGTTATTTTAAAGAGAGAAAAATAAAATATCAATATATTGATTTGCACCAATTCGGCATGGCAAAGGCAGTCTTTGAAGCAGCGAAAAAATGTATCCCCGTTGAGGATATGATTGACCGCAAGGCAAAGGCATACACCAGGCTTTACATGGATTATATCGACGAGGCAAAGCGCGAGCAGACGCTGTTTGAAAATCCGGAGCTGTTCGCCACACCGATTGTACGCAACGGTAAAGCGTTTACACTGGGCTATTGCCCCGATATCTGGAAGGATTGGGAATAAAAAATCAGTTTTGCATTTGAGAATAACATTTAAGAATAAAAGGAGGAAAATCCTATGAGAATCGCATTGGGACAGATTGATATGGGCTTTGAAGAAAAGGAAAAGGCCATGACACTTTGCAGCAGGCTGCTTGCAGAGGCAAAGGAAAAACAGGTGGATTTTGTCATTTTCCCCGAAATGACGCTGACAGGCTTTACGCTGAACCCCGAAACCTACGGCGAGGACAGAAAAAACAGCCCCTCCATGGCGTTTTTCCGCGAAGAAGCAAAGAAAAACCATGTTGCCATCTGCTATGGCCTGCCCGTATATGAAAACGGAGTTGCCACAAATCACTGCATCATTCTGGACGAGAACGGGAATCAGCTTGCAGATTATGCAAAAATTCATCCCTTCTCCTTCGGCGCAGAGGCAAAGCATTATACCGGCGGTAATGCGCTGCAGCTTTGCGAGGTAAAGGGTGTACCTGTTGCACCGTTAATCTGCTATGATTTACGTTTCCCCGAAATCTTTCAGATTGTATCCGAGCAGGCAAAGGTAATTCCCGTTATCGCAAGCTGGCCCACGGCACGCAGAGAGCATTGGATGACACTCCTAAAGGCACGCGCCATCGAAAACCAGTGCTTCATCCTCGGTGTGAACCGCAGCGGCGAGGGCGGCGGTCTTTCCTATATCGGTGACAGCATGGCAGTTTCCCCGACAGGCGAAGTGCTGGCGCATGTAGAGGGCGGCAACGGGCTGACGATTGTGGATATCGACCTAAGCGAGGCAGACGCATACCGCAAAAGCTTTCCCGTCAAGGCGGACAGAAAGCCTGTGCTTTATCATGCCCTTTGGGAAGAAAGCAGTAAACAGAAATGAAACAGGAGTCATTCATCATGAAGCAGCAGACAGCAAGAGATTTTCATATCGACAACATCAAGGGTGTTCTGATTTTTCTGGTGGTTCTGGGACACATGCTTGGCTATTTGCAGGAAACCCATTCTGCCTTTGCCACAGGCGTGAGAACCTTTATCTATTTTTTCCACATGCCGGGGTTTATCTTCATGTCGGGCTATCTGGCAAAGGGCTTTCTCACAAAGGAATATAAGGCGGAAAAGCTGCTCTCCTTCGCATGGCTCTATCTTCTGTTCAAGGATGCCATCGAGCTGGTGCATTTCATCTTTGAGCGACCATATTTTGAAACGGCACACCACCCTGCCGTCTGGACTCTCATTGTTCTGCTGTTTTGCGGCGGCATTTGGCTGCTCTCTTTTGCGTACAGTAAATCCGCGCTGTTCCGAAAAGCATTTATTCTTAGCGTTCTGATTTTCTCTCTTCTGAAAATCAATATGCTGACAGTTGGGGCGGCACCGTGGTATCTGCTTTCTTTAATCTGGTGGCATATTTTTCTTTATCTGACAAAAAATATGAAACCGAAATATGTCCTCATCGGAGCAGTCCTTCTGGCGGCAGTCATCCATTATCAGGAGCCGGTCGGGAAATTTTTAAGCCTTTCCCGCACCATTCACTTTCTGCCCTTCTTCCTCATGGGGTATTACATCAAGAAGGAGCAGTTTCAGGCAGTCATCAACAATGCGAAATGCAGAAAAGCATTGCCTGCCGTTCTGCTGCTTTCCGCCTGCGTGCTGATTCCCTATGGACGAGGGGTACAGAAATATCTGGGGGTATTCTTCTTCGGGATTGCCCCCTATGCACAGCTGAAAAGTCAGCTGTTTCCCTTTGCACCGCTCATCTGTATCCTCTGGATGGCGGCGGTTGTGCTGATGCTCTTTGGTCTGTTCATCCTTTGCCCGAAAAAGGAAACCTTCCTCTGCCAATTCGGGAAAAATACCATCGGTATTTATATCCTGCACCGCCTGTTTAAGGATTTCCTCATTTACGGCGGCTTTTATGAGCTGCTCAGTGCAAATGGCCATCTTGCCGTTCTGGAGGTTATGGTTGTTTCCCTTCTGCTGACCTTCCTTTTCGGGACAGCCTTCTGGGCGGATATCATCAAAAAGCTGAGTCGGGTTTCCGTCCGTAAGCTATATTCCTAAATCTGATTCTTTTGCTGAACAGAAATTTTTCTCTGTTCAGCATTTTTTTGCATAAAAAAGACTGCTGCACAATAAAGTACAACAGCCTTTATATTTTTTATTCGTTTATTTCTGCATGGGCATATTCCATGCCTTATGGTCCGTATGCAGCAGATGGTGTGCTGTCTCTCCCAAGGGTTCGCCCAGATATTCATGATACAATGCCTGTACCTCAGGATTTTCATGAGCGAAACGCATCGGATTTTCCGCATCAAGGGTATAAAGCCGTTCCCCTCTCACGCCGTAAAGCTCCTCATCCTCTGCGGAGATAGGCTGACCGCCGCCGCCGACACAGCCGCCGGGACAAGCCATGACCTCTACAAAATCATACTGCACCTTGCCCTCCTTCAGCCGTTCAATCAGCTTACGCGCATTGCCCAGACCACTGACAACCGCACAGCGCACAGGAATTCCCGCAACGGTATAGGTTGCCTCTCTCAGTCCGGGGCCTGTCCGCACCTCACTGAAGGCATCCGGATTCGGATTTTCGCCCGTCAGCACATACGCCGCAGTACGCAGAGCCGCTTCCATAACGCCGCCGGTTGCACCGAAGATCACGCCTGCACCGGTATGTGTTCCCATAGGGGAATTCAGTGCTTCCTCCTCGATGAAATGCGGGTCCAGATGGTCTGCACGCATCATACGCACCAGCTCCCTTGTTGTCAGCACGATATCCACATCCGCACCGCTTTCACCACGCATGGTCGGCAAATCTGCTTCCGCTTTCTTCGCTACGCAGGGCATGATGGAAACACAGCAGATTTTTTCGGGTGCCACATCCAGCTTCTTCGCCAGCCATGTTTTCGCAACCGCGCCGAACATCTGCTGGGGAGATTTTGCCGTAGAAAGCTGATTTGTCAATTCAGGATACTGCCCTTTCAGGAAACGCACCCAACCGGGACAGCAGCTTGTGAACATGGGCCAACGCACCAATGCGCCGCTTTTCAGCCGATGCAGAAATTCATTGCCTTCCTCCATAATCGTCAGGTCTGCCGCAAAGTTTGTATCATATACATAATCGAATCCAAGGCGGTGCAGTGCGCCTGCCATGCGCTCCATGGTCGCTTCTTCCCGTTTCAGCCCGAAATACTCGCCCCAAGCGGTACGCACCGCAGGCGCAACCTGTACGACCGTAATTTTTTCTTTATCTGCCAGAGCCGCTCTTGCCTTTGCGGTGTCATCTCTTTCTCTTAAGCCGCCTGTCGGGCAATGCGTGATGCACTGACCGCAAAGCGCACAATCGGAATCCTTGATGACACGGTTGCCCGAAACATCCACCGTTGTGCGGCTGCCTGTCCCTGCCAAATCCCAGATATTCAGCGTCTGCACCTTATCGCAAATCTGGATGCAGCGCATACATTTGATACATTTATTCACATCCCGATAGAGCGGAAATGTTTTTGTCCACGCACTGCGCAGCCCCTTCTGCAGCTGTGTCTCAAAGGGAAGCTCAAGGATACCCAGATCATTCGCAACCTCCTGCAGCTGACAGTTGCCGCTGCGTACACAGGTAGCACATTTGCAGTCATGCTGAGACAAAATCAGTTCTACATTTGTGCGGCGTGTCATTCTGGCACGAGGGGAATTCGTATACACCACCATGCCATCCTTTACAGGGTTACTACAGGCCGCAACCATCGCGCGCTCGCCCTCAATTTCCACACAGCAGATACGGCAGGCGGAAATTTCATTGATTCCCTTCAGGTAGCAAAGATGAGGGATTTTTACATTGACCGCCTTCGCCGCCTCCATAATCGTCGTTCCTGCCGGCACCTGCGCAAGCTGTCCATCAATCGTTATTCTTACCATTCTCCTGTCCTCCCTCCTCTGAAGCTGCCAAAGCCGAAGTAATCACAACGCAGGCAGCGTTCGGATTCCTGATCCGCCTCTTTTCTGCTCATGCCTTCCACAACCAGATCAAAGTTGCCCTTGCAGTCCGGTGTGCAGTGGCTTTTCAAGTTTACACGCCCACAGGGAGGTGCATTTGTCAGATGCGCCGGAGGAACCACAACGTCCGTCTTAATCTTATGCTCAAAGCCAAGGTAGGCATCAATATTCGCTGCCGCAACCTTCCCTGCCGCAACGGCACGAATGACCGTAGCAGGGCCGGAAACCGCGTCACCGCCGGCGAATACGTTATCCACATCCGCAACAGAGCTGGTATCCTCCGCCTGAATCATGCCCTTAAAGGTCTTAATGCCGATGGCTTCAAAGGGACGCGCGTCTATCGCCTGCCCGATGGCAACAATCACATAATCACATGCGATACGGAATTCGGGTACATCCGCAGGAATGGGCTTGGGTCTGCCATCCTTGCCGTAAGGCCCGATAATCTGCGGAACTGTCCACAGCGCCGCAACCTTGCCCTCTGCATCCTTTTCGATGCGTGCAGGTGCCTGCAGGGGTAAAATCTGACAGCCCTCTGCCATTGCTTCTTCGATTTCCTCCGCCAGCGCGGTCATATCATCCACACGGCGACGGTATACACAGGTGACGCTTTCCGCTCCCAGACGTTTTGCCGTTCTGGTGGCATCCATAGAAACATTGCCGCCGCCGATAACGCAGATTCTCTTACCCGTGAAATCGGGCGCATTGCCTTCATCAATGCGGCGCAGCAGGCTGACCGCACTGACAACATTTTCTGCGTCCTCGCCCTCAATGCCAATCTTTTTATCATTATGCGCGCCAATGGAAATATAAACTGCATCATAGCTTTTCTGGATATCCTCCATTGTCACATCTCTGCCGATGGAAACATCCGTAATCACGTTAATGCCTGTTGTCAGAATATGCTCGATATCGCGCTCCAGAACCTCCTGCGGCAGACGATAATCGGGGATACCATAGCGAAGCATACCGCCCAGCTTGGGACGCTGCTCATATACAGTTACCTGATGCCCCATCTGTGCCAGATAATACGCCGCCGTCAGTCCGCCGGGGCCACCGCCGATAATGCCGACGGTTTTGCCTGTTTTCTCATACAGGATTTTCGCAGGCTCTGCCTTTGCATGATCCACTGCAAAGCGTTTCAAACCACAGATATTGATAGCATCATCCACCATCGCGCGGCGACAGTGTGCTTCACAGGGATGCTCGCAGACATACGCACAGGCGGATGGGAAGGGGTTGTCCTTCCGAATCAGCTTCACTGCTTCTTCATATCTGCCCTCATTCACCAGCGCCACATAGCCGGGTACATCCACATGCGCAGGACAGGCGGAAACACAGGGAACGGGATAGCTCAGCACAGAGATACAGCGTCCATGCTGCACATGCTCCTCATAATCCTCGCGGAAGCCGCGAATCCCCTTCAAAACCATGTGTGCCGCTTCATAGCCAATCGCACAGCCTGCGGAATCGGCAATCACCTTTGCGGTACGCTCAATTATGTTAATGGTTTCCATGGTTGCGGTACGGTCAAGCACCTGCTCGATCAGCACCTCCAACTGTCCCAGACCAATGCGGCAGGGCACACATTTCCCACAGGTCTGCGCATGGCACAGCCGCAGGTAATTCAAAGACATATCCACCGGACACAGTCCGTAGGCACTGGCACCAATGCGGCGCTCCATATCCCGATGCAGACCATCCAAGACATTTTGGGCGCGCCCGGGCGTTTCAATAGATAAACGACTCATAAGCTCCTCCTTTTTCTTTCTTCTTCCTCTTGTTCTCTAAATTCCTTCTCTTTTTTATCACCGATGCTCCATCCTCCATCGATGCTGTTGTTTTTTTGATTGTTTATTCCGAAATTTTATCCACATCCATATTTTTCGGCAAAACCAGATTCAGAATGATAGACACTACAAATGCCACCGCTACCACGTTTGCGGAAAATACAGACTGCACAATTTCGGGGAAAATATGCCACAAATCAATTTCGCTTGCAGCCGTAAAGCCAACGCCGACTGCCAGAGACAATGCGGCAATGGTCACGTTTCTCTGATTAAAGCCTGCCTTTGCAAGCATCTGCATCCCACTTGTCATAATCGTACCAAACATCATGATGGTGCAGCCACCCAGAACAGATTCGGGCAGAGATGCGAAAAAGTTCCCGACAGGCGGCAGAAGCCCTGCCAGAATCATGCAGCCTGCACCTGTCATAATCGTAAATTTATTAACTACCTTCGTCATTGCCAGCAGCCCGACGTTCTGGGAAAAGGATGTCACAGGAGGACAGCCTACCAAGGAGGACAACGAGGACGCATAGCCATCACACGCCAGAGAGCCGGAAATTTCCTTGCTCTCGATTTCTCTGTTCAGCCCTGTCGCAACCATGGCTGTGGTATCCCCAATCGTTTCCGCTGCGGAAACCAGAAAAATAATACAGACGGAAAGAATCGCACCTGCATGGAATTCCGGCTTATAGGGCATCAGCTTTGGCAGGGAGACGAAGCCGCCTGCGAAAATAACGGACAAATCCACCTTGCCCATAAGGATTGCCACTACATAGCCCACAAGCAGTCCCACCAGAACGGAAAGCTGCTTCAGATAACCCTTTGCAAAGCAGTTCCAGCCAAGACAGACCACAAGCGTAATCGTCCCCAACAGAAGATTCTGCGCAGAGCCAAAATCCTCTGCATAACCGCCGCCAAAGGATCTTGCACCAACAGAAAACAGGGACATCCCGATTGCAATAACAACAGATGCCGCAACCACAGGTGCAATCAGCTTTCTCCAATATTTTGCCAGAAGCCCCAGTGTGCCTTCAAAAAGACCGCCGACAAGCACCGCCCCGACAACCGAGGGATACCCATAATTAGACGCAACCGTACATAAAACCGTTACAAAGGTGAAGCTGACCCCCATAACGATTGGCAGACCCGATCCGACCTTCCAGACGGGATACAGCTGAATCAGCGTTGCAATCCCGGCAATAAACATTGCATTTTGCAGAAGCACTGCAATCTCCGCCTGAGAAAGCCCTCCTGCCGCCGCAATAATAGTAATCGGGGTCAGATTGGCAACGAACATTGCCAGAATATGCTGTAAGCCAAAGGGAATGGCTTTCAGCAAAGGCACCCTGCCCTCTAATTGATAAATGTTGTTTACGCTACAGTCTTTGGAACTCATTTTTCTTTCCTTTCCTCCTCTTTTTCCGTTTCGAGAATCACTTTGCAAAATCACAAAATAAAGCGCCTCTTTAATAAAGTATAATAGGTAATATTATAGCATGAAAAGTCCTCGCCCTGCAAACAAAACCCGACAATTCTCTACATCTGTACATCGAAAACGCAAAAAAAGCCGCCAAAAGGCGACTTTCTTTACAATACTTCCTGTATTCTGTATAACAAAATTTCAACATTTTCATCCGAATATTCGATTTCTGCGGAATATTGCCTTGCAATTTCAATCAAATCCGCCAAAACAACGCTGCCGTGCAATGCAAAATGCACCAATAAAAGCCTGCGAATTATGGCAAAGCTCAGCACAGCAAAGGCGGCTCTTCCCTCATATTCTCCATCATCCAGCGCAAGGGGCATCTGCCGATAGAGAAAATACACCAGAAGCTGCTCCAACGCAGGCTCCCACGCCATCGCATCCGGCAGGGAAATCCCCGTCAAATCGGTTTCCTTCAGCTCCAGAAGGCGGTCTGTCCAGCTTGGCTCCAAACGCTCTAACTCCAGATAAATCTCCGCCCATTCTGCCCACGAATAATGGGAAAGCGTCCGCCCCGCCGTCTGCAAAATTTCCGCGGCGCGCAGTTCGATTGGCTTGCTTCTGTCCTGCGCAAGAGCAAAGAGCTCCTCTCGCCACGCAAGCAGGGATTCGTCTGCAATATCCGGCAAATCTGCCGCGCCGTCATCCTCAAGTGTGATAAGCGTCAGCTTCTCCTGCTGCGACAAAATCAGTTCTCCTGCCGCTTCACAGCAAAGCCCCAAACCGATTTCCGTTCGGTCGGCGTAAAAATTACGAAAACGGGGATGGTCGCGGCAAATCTGGCAAAGCGCATCCTCCCCCAAAGCCGTAATCATATCGCATAAGCCTGTTCGGTTCAGAAAGGGACAGCGCTCCTCATCATCTAAGATAAACTGCGCCGCATCATCCGCTTCCGCAATGCCCTTTTGCAGGCGAGCGCCAAACTCTCCCTCAATACTGCGATAATACACAAGCTTATCGGGATCTATCGCAATCTCCCAGCCGACACAACAGCTGTGCCTGCATTTATCGGCAATACAGTGAAATTTTGTATAATACTCAGGTGCAATCAGTTTCATGGTAATCCCTCCGTGAGAATCATTGTAACACAGAAGCTTCAAAAATACGATTGCATCTGCAAAAAAATATAGGCTTTCGCCTCTGTGTAAAGAATAAAAAGCAATACTATCCTTGCATGTGTTCCAATAAGAAACCAGGAAGAAGCTGACTTTGCTTTCTGCCCTTTATTCTTCTATCACCTCCTGTAAAATTCCCCCGATTTCCTCCAAAACGCCGCTGCAATCCGCGCCCAGAGCCGAAAGCGTGCAGCAATCCAGACTGCCGAATCGATTCTGTACCCGAAGAAGAAACAGAATCCGTTTCAGCTTCAACTCCTCCTCCTCGCACAAAAGCCCAAGCGCCATCACCCCTGCAACAATCCCACTGCACATCCCATTGATGCCAAAGCCGCCATGGATGCCGCGGCAGGCGCAGAACAGCTCCTCCGACAGGGAAATGCCATATTCCTCTGCCACTGCGCGCAGAATCACCTGTGAGCAGTTATCCCCGTTGCCGCAATCTGTGCGGATGCGTTCCTTCAGCATTCCCCTCGCCCCCTTTTTTCTATATATTATGAAAAACGGGACAAAGTGTGACTGTAAAGCCACAAGACATAAAAAAAGATGCCCTGAAAGGTGCGCCCAGATAAGAAACCATGAATTCTG
>OGZG01000618.1_pt1 | contig 28096 bp, 19 predicted proteins | sample 1576781 | NCBI WGS metagenome assembly OGZG01 (sample SAMEA3541502, study PRJEB24748) | human gut metagenome | biome: human gut; feature: human-associated habitat; material: faeces | place: China | collected 2012 | reverse complement strand
CCGCAGCCGCCGGAGCGGTGCTTAAGCCGTCAGGCGGGAATTGTGCGGTGTTGCCATAAGCAAAAAAAGCGGGGACGCAGCCAACGGATATACCGAAGGCCGCGTCCCCGCTTTACTTATGCAGACTGTCAAAAAGCTTTTGTAGGGGCGAGCATTGCTCGCTCCTACCTGTTTGTCTGTGAAACATCTTCCCTGAAAACGCGTTGCTGCGCCAGGTTGGCGGGCGACCAATGGTCGCCCCTACACATTCAATAGGCCAAGAAAGAGAACCCTTACGGCTTCAACGCTCGGTGGATCAGAGTGCGCAGGTTCTGCAGCAGGGCTGCGTTGGCACCCTCCGGCTTTACCGGGCAGCACATGCTCATCAGCCCGCCTGCGGCGGCGGAAAGCAGGGCAAAATCGCAGTAATGGTCCGGCAGACTGGGGTCTATCTCCCCGTTTTGCTGCAAAGCAGCAATGGTTTTGTGCAGCACGCCGTGCAGGGCCGTAAGCCGCAGGTCCATGCCCTCGGGGGTGTTTTGCGGCCCCACACTGGAGGCAATCACCTGATAGGTTCCCATCCGGCTGCCGGAAAGATCCTGCAGATAGGCAAGCACTGCCTCCTCCAGCCCCTGCAGGGTGGTGCAGGGCTCCAGTAACGCGGCGAAGCGGGCAATTTCCGTATCAAAGCAGTGCAGCGCCATGTCGTGCAGAATTTCTTCCTTGGAGGCAAAGTATTCATAGACGGTGCCCTTGCCGATCCCGGCTTCGTCCGCGATTTGCTGCACCTTCATGGTTGCGGGGTTTACCCCTCTGGCAATCAGGCGCAGGGCAGCTTCGTACAGGGCGATCTCACGCTCCTTGCGGGTATCTGGCTTCATTGCGGTATTCCCTCCTCGTTTTCATCCGGCTTTTGCTTTTCCGGCAGCTTTATGCGGCGGTGCTCCTCTGCACCCGGCGTTTCCGGTTTCGGCTCACGCTGGCCTTCGGCTTCGCGCCGGGCAGCAAATTCCGCTGCAAACTCGGCTGCATCGTCAGGCAGGTCGTCCATGCCGTCATCGCCCACATCAATGTTGACCGGCGGCTTGCGGTAGAACAGGTCATACATCACCGGCACAATAAACAGGGTCATCAGGGTTGCGTAAGAAAGGCCGCCTACAATGACAATCGCCATGCCCCTGCCCATCTCACTGCCGGCATCCTGACTGGAGATCATCGTTACCATGGCAAGCACGGTCGTCAAAGTGGTCATCAGAATGGGGCGCATACGGGTGCGGCCGGTCGCCACCAGCGCATCGGTGCGTTCCAGCCCGCCGATGCGCAGCTGGTTGGCGTAATCCACAAACACAATGCCGTTGTTGACCACCACGCCCATCAGGACCAGGAAACCCATGAGCGAAATGACCGAAAGCTGTTCGCCGCCGATCATCAGGCCGATCATACCGCCGGTAAAGGCCAGCGGAATGGTGAACAGCACGATGAACGGGGAAAGCAGGCTCTGGAACTGCGCCACCATGACAAAGTACACAAACAGCAGCGCAAGGGCTATCATCTTGACCATCTGTTGGATCATCTCGGTCACCTGCGTGGTCTCACCGGCAATTTCGGCCGTGCAGCCGTCCGGCAGCGTCAGCGCCGCCAGCTTAGGCTCCAGTTCACGGGAAAGCAGGGTGGTGTTGTACCCCTCGGCGGTCTCACTGGTCACGCTGATCATGCGGGAGCCGTTCTCACGCGCAATGGACGCATAGGCGTTGCCGTTCGTGCGGGAGGCAAACTCGGCCAGCGTGTGAGTCTCGTTCACGGTATTGCCGTCATCATCGGTGGTCGTTGTGGTAAACTCCATCTGGAAAAGATCATCGAGATTCGGTGCATCGGTCTTATCCACAATGGTCACAGTGTAAGTTTCGCTGCCCACCTTTAAGGTAGTGGCAGTGGTGTTGGTACTGAGCTTTGCGGCGATCTGCTGGTATACCTGCGCCACCGTCAGGCCAAGGCGCATGGCCTTATCCTTGTTGATGACGATATGCACCTCCTCATCGCCGGCCTCCTGCCCGTTGGAGACATTTTCAATGCCGTCCACGCTGTTCAGTAGCTCCATCACCTGCTGGCTGGCGGTGGTCAGGTCATCAAGCTCACGGCCGTAAATATCCACCTCGATACCGCTGCCGGACAGTGCGCTCATATCCATGCTGCTGGCACTGATGTTCACTTCACAATTCAGGTCTGCGGTGTTCTCGGCGATCTGCTGCTGGATGGCCTTGCTGTTGCCAGCGCCCTCATCGGTCAGCAGAACATAATAGGTAAAGCTGGTGTTGTCCGCAGTGCCCTCGGTGCCGCTCATCATCAGCATATTGCTGGTGCTGTCGCTGCCGCCGGACATTGCGCCCACGGTTTCCACACCGTCAATGCCGGTTATGGCATCCATCACGGCGTCAGCAGTGGCAAAAGCCTCCTCCTTTTCGGTGTCCGCCGGTACTGTTACGGTGATGGAAAGCTGGTTGGAGCCCATATCCGGGATAAGCACCACACCCATGGTGGCGATGCGCCAGACCGATACGGCCAGCAGCGCGATCGCCAGCGTCAGCGGAACCGCCTTGCGCTTCAGGCAGAAGCGCAGCAGCTTCTCATAGCCGTTCAGGAAGCGGTCAAACCAGGGGTACTTGATTTTCCTTTGTTTGCGCAGCACGGTAGAACCGGCGCAGGGCACCACGGTAAGGGCTACGATCAGCGAGGCCAGCAGGCTGAAGGTGATGGTCCACGCCATATCGGAGAGCAGCTCCAGCACCATGCCTGTGGTAAAGACCATCGGCAGGAACACACAGACCGTCGTCAGTGTGGAGGACATGATGGCCCCCGCCACCTGACGCGCACCCTGCACCGCTGCACGCGGGGCAGGAATACCGCGCCCGCGCAGGCGGTAGATGTTCTCAATGACAACGACCGAGTTGTCTACCAGCATACCAACGCCCAGCGCCAGACCGGACAGGCTGAGGATGTTCAGCGTAATGCCGGTAAAGTACATCAGCACAATGGCAAACAGCACACTGAGCGGCATGCTGATGGCCACCACCAGCGTGGGGCGGATGTCCTTGAGGAAGAGCGCCAGCACGATGATTGCCAGCACAGCACCCTCGATCAGGTTGGACAGCACACTGTTCACGATCAGCTTGATGTAATCGCCCTGATCCATGATGGTGGTCAGGTGCAGGCCGTCATTCTCTGCCATCAGGTCCTTCATGGCGGCTGTGCTTGCGTTGGACACCGACGAGGTGGACGCCGTCGAGCTCTTATAAATCGAAAGCAGCACGGCGCGGTTTTTGCCCACCTTGGCATAGCTGTCATCGGCGTTATCCGTCAGTTCAATGTCCGCCACATCCGAAAGCCGCACATCGCCAATACCGTCAATGCTGCACAGGACCATGCTTTTCAGCTCATCCACATTGTCAAACGCATCGCCGACCTTCAGGATATACTGGTCGCTGTCCCCTTCCCCGCCGTCAATGTAACCGGCGGGCATCGAGAAGTTCTGGGCGGCGATCAGCTGCTTCAGGGTATTCATATTCAGAAGCTGGTCAAGGTTGGCGCTTTTCAGCGCCTCCTCGCGGGCGGATTCGTACTCCTTGCGCGCGGCGTCCAGCTGGGTCTTGCCAGCCTCCAGCTGGGTGCGGCCGCTGCTGATCTGGAACTCGCCCAGACCGAGCTGGGCTTCGGTACCGCTGAACAGCAGCTGCACGGCCATATCGGCCAGCTTTGGGTCTGTCGGGTTGGCAGCAAGGCCTTCCAGCATCGACTGCAGCTTGCCGCGCTGCTCGTTCAGGTCTGCAAGCATCGCTTCGCCCTTGTCGATCTGGGTGTTCAGGGTGCTAATTGTCTGCTGCAGCGTCTTGCGCAGCTCCTCGGTGCTCTCGTTCAGGCTGGCCTCAGCTTCCTGCCGAGCTTTCAGCAGCACCGCTGCATTCTGCAGGGCCGTCCGGGTGGTGGAGAGGGTGCTTTCGGCGCTCCTGTAATCGTCCAGCGCTGCGCGCTGGCTGGTGGCAGCGTCCAGCTGGGCCTGCAAAGCGGCCTGCTCGGCCTTTTTGCTCTCGATTTCTGCACGGATGGCGTCCTGTTCCTCCGGAGCCGCCGTTTCCAGCTTCTGCTGCAGCTGAATGATCTCATTGTCCTTCTGCTGCACCTGCGCGGTCAGGGCCATGATCTGCGCGTCCAGCGCAGCGCAGGCCTCGCGGATGCTCAGCCCGCCGGTCATGACGGATGCCTCCGCCTCAAGGACCTGCTGCGCACGCTCAATAGAAGCCTGCATCGCGGTCATCTTGGTGAGGTCGCTCTTGGCCTCCTCCAAGTTGGCGGGCAGCGTGCCGGGATCATAATGGGGATCATATTTTGCCAGAATTTCCCTGCAGGAGGCAAACAGCGCATCGTCGATCGGCAGCGTCACCTCCGGCAGACTGCCCGGATCAGCCTTGAGCTGGCCCAGCTTGCTCTGGGCCGTTTCCAGTTCGCCCTTCAGCCCCGCAATCTGCGCTTCCAGCTTGGGGATCTCTGCATTCAGTTGATTGATCGCGTCCCGGAGCTGCTCGGTCAGACTCTGCTTCTGGGTGTCCAGCTCTGCCTTGCCGGAATCCAGCTGGCTCTGGGCGGTGTCCAACTCGGCAAGGCCGTTTTTGATTTTGGCAACGTTTTCGTCCAGCTGCTTTTTGGCCTCGGCCAGTCGGTCACTCACCTTGACAAGCAGCTTGTCATTCACCTCATCAATTTTGTCCTGATCTAATGTGATCTCGACCGATTTTTTGACAAGTCCGGTCGTGGAAACGCTGGCCACGCCGTCCACGCGCTCCAACTGAGGTATGACCGAGTCCTCCACATAGTCGGAGAGCTCGTAGATGTCCATCCCGTCATAGTCCGCCGCAATGTACTGGGTGGCCATCATGTCGGGGCTCATCTCCATCAGCGTTGGGGTGCTGGCCATGTCGGGCAGACTGTCCGATAGCTGATTCACTGCGGTGCTGGCCTTGACCATGGCGCTGTCCATGTCGGTGTCGTCCTGATATTCCAGAATGACAAGGCTGTAGTTTTCGTTGCTCTGGCTGGTCACATTTTTCACACCGTTCAGGGTGGAAAGGCTATTCTCCAGCGGCTGTGTCACATCGCTTTCCACCTGCTCCGGGCTTGCACCGGGGTAGGTGGTAACGACCAGCAAGTAGGGCAGGTTCATATTGGGGAGCAGATCTGTCTGCATACCGGCCAGGCTTACAAAGCCCAGCACCACCACCAATATGACCGCCACAAGCACGGTAAATGGTTTTTTTACACTGAATTTTGGCATATAGTTGTTCCCTTGGCCCGCTTTTACGCAGGCATGTATGTTGACGGGCGTGCCCGACCGACCGGTCGGTCGGTTTTCTGCCTTATTATATCACCTACGAAATTCCCTGTAAAGAAGTGGCAAAAAATTTCTGTACATAATCCGTAGCTCAATCACAACCATCAAGAAAAAATATAGCTGGAGCCAAATTGGCTCCAGCTATATGTTAGATATTCTTTTCTTTCGTCACTTCGCAATGAACAGCACACCGAGCGTACCCGGGCCGCAGTGGCTGGAAATTACGCCGCCGGCTCTCGTTTCAAGGATCTCACAGAATACAGTAAGCCCTTTCAGATAAGAGCGCACTTCCTCCACTACCTCACAGCTGCAGCCGGAGTGGGTAATAAAGATCCTCTCCGGTCGGGCTGCCTTCAGGTCGGCCTCCATGTCTTTCACATAGGACATGATTGCATTGTCGATTTTCCCGCGGTACTTTTTTGTTGCGTGCATGGCGCCGTTTTCCACCACGATCTTAGGGTGCAGCCGCAGCGCACTGCCAGCCAAAGCGGCAACGGCATTGCATCGCCCGCCGCGCCACAGGTATACCAGCGTATCAACGACAAAGCTTGCCCGCACCTTCGGGATGAGTTCCCGGACGGCAGCGGTGATCTCTGCCGCCGAATGCCCCTGCTCTGCCATGATGGCTGCCTCCACGACAAGAAGCCCGATCCCGGTAGAGAGATTTTCGGAGTCGATGATCGTGACCTGCGCGGCGGCATCCAGTTCCTCGGCGGCAAGGCGCATAACATTGCCGGAGGTGGACATACTGCCGGAAATCGAAAAGCAGATCACCTCACGGCCGGCCTCGACATACGGCTGCAGCAGCGCCTTGGCATCCTCCAGAGACGGCGCAGAGGTTTTCGGCGTTGCCTTGTTTGCATCCGCCCACGCGAAAATGCGTTCGGGTGTGATATCCTTGCCGTCCCGGAACTCGTTTTCGCCCAGCAGGATATGCAACGGCAGAATGTCGATATCGTACTTTGCCGTCAGCTCCTGTGAAAGATCGCAGGTACTGTCTGAGATGATTTTGACTTTTGGGTTCGGTTCCATAAATTATTTCCCCTCACATACGAATAAGTTTTATGGGTGCTATGTTTTCTATGCGCATTTTACTCAACTTGAACAATACCGTCAGGCATGATTGTAATCTTCATTCCATCTTGGACATAGTTTAGAAACTCGTCCCCCAACATATCGATTACAGGCATGGAGACGCCATCGACCCACACATCAGCAAGGACTGCTCCCGCTGCAGCGAGTGAATCAATGTGATTGGCAAACAGTAAGCAGGCAGGGTTTTTCCTCATGGAGCAGGCACAGTACAGTACCAGACCTCCTGTGGTGGAACCAATCGTTTGAGGAAGGCATAGTGCTTTGCCAAGCAGCGATTTGCCGTACAAATCCCTGTTGCTTTGATCGCCACATTTAACAGCTTTATCGCCGAACTGAAGTGCCATCTGCAGCGAGGCCAGCGTGTTGAATCCATTCTTGGTAACAACAGCTTCAGCGGTAACTTCACCGGGCGTTACTACGCGACCTTTGAATTGTTTCATGCTCTATCCCCTCCTGTTATAGCTTTCAGAATTTCATCATCAGTGTAGTATCTGGCGCTGGAGTAGGTGCGCAGTTTGTTGGAAGAAGTGATAACAGGCATAGATTTGCACAGAGGGTTATTCATGTACATAAGCGGGCAGATATACGAGGTGATAACGCCAGTCTTTTTAAGGCGAGGTGCGTAGTCCGTCTTTTCAAACGCAGTCAGAACACCGGGGGCAGCAGTGAAGACTGTAGGAATTTTCACCTTTTCTCTGTTGTTTACCCTTAGTTCGTTTTCGATTTTGATGGTCCAGTCTTTGAGTTGTTCAAGAGAAAGATGCGGGCAGCCTACGAAACAGAGCTTTGGCGCGGCGTCCGGGTTCTTCCATATGACCGGGTAGCTGTTTTTGACGCGCTCCAGTTCCGCATCATCTATAGTATACACTCTTGCGCCGTCAAGAATCAAGGATTCACCTTGTTCGACAGCCTCCGGCGTCAAGTTTGCAATGTGATACAGTCCGACTGCGCCATTGGAAGCGGTGGCTGCTCCAAAATCCTTAAGGTAGGCACAAGTGGTATCGTTCAGCTCTGTTCCGAGCCATTTGTCCAGTCCTATCACATAAGGCACATCTTCCATAACTTTCATGCCAATGGCTGAACCGAGGAGCTGAGCTTCCGGCTTCTTCGTGGTATTGATTTTAATTATCCAGCTGGCTTTTCTGCCTTCGTCAGTCAGCAGACCAAAATACGGGACATAGCCTACGATAGACCCCATAATGTCAAGGATTCCGGAATTTCGATTGCAGCGGGCTCCCAAAACCGAGTTTGCATACACAACTGCGCTGGATTCGGCCCAGGAAAGGACCTCGCCCTTATGAGGCCTGTTGCCTACCTCGTCCATGTAACAGGTGCATGTAAAGGCATCCTTGTCCATCAAGCCGAGGCTTTCCAGTTGATTCTCATAATAATCCTGCTTGGTGTACATAAATTTATTGAAAACCAGATTCTGCAGGAAATTTGCGGGTACATTTTTGTCAAGCGGGCGCGGATCTACGGAAAATTTCTGCTCGGAGCATACACCTGCATCCAAAATCTTTTGCATCAGATCATATACAGGCGCCATAACTTTGAGGCCAAAGGATGTCACGAGATGATTATACTTCGATGTGATAGGTACAAGCTTCTCGGCCTCAAAGGCATCGCCGTACATCACCAGCGTTTTCATGACTTTGGCAAGAGTCTCTCCCTTTTCTCCATCGAGGATCGCTTGCTGTTCTTTCGTTAGCTGCATTATTTTCTCCTTGCTCTGTTGAAAATCACAATTTCATGCAGACATCCCATGCTCCCCAGATGACTGTACGCAGGTTTCCGACCTTGGCAGCATCACCGATCACATGAATGTGCTTGCCCTTGGCGGCAATGGGAGCCGGGGTGTACCCTACCGACATAATTACGGAATCTGCGGGAAGGGCAAATTGATTGCCGGTTTTGTCTATCAACTCTACACTGCCAGACTTGATTTGAGAAAGGGATGTTTCCAAAAACACAGGAACCTTATTTGTCTTAAAGAAATCCCGGAGATAACTTGTATTGGCAAGGCAGATGCCTTTCGTGGTAATCAGGTCATCCTGCATTTCGATGATAGTTGGGTGCTTTCCTTTCAAATACAGGTCATAGGCAATTTCACATCCTGTCAAACCGCCCCCGATAACAGCCACATTTTCGCCGACCTTGCGACTGCCAAGCAAGTAATCAATGGCCTCGATGGCAGTCTCGGCGCCTGTAACATTGATTTTACGAGCAGTTGCACCGGTTGCTACAATGACCTCGTCCGCAGAAAGTGAGGCTACGGATTTGATTTCTGTATTCAGCTTGATAGTTATCGGATATTTTTGTAGCTCACGAATGTACCACGCGATGAGTTCCCGGTCCTTTTCTTTAAAGGATGGAGCTGCTGCCGCGATAAACACTCCGCCCAGCGTACTACTTCTTTCATATAATGTTACCTTGTGACCACGCTTTGCACATACGAGTGCTGCCTCCATACCACCGATACCGCCACCGATGATGGCAATCGTTTTCAATTTCTTGGCAGGCTCGAGGTGATATTTTCTCGACTGCATAGTCTCTGGGTTCAGGGCACACCGTGCAAGCCCCATTGTGTCACTCAAATCCTGCGTGTTGGCGTGTCCTTTACAGGAAGAAAAGTTAAAGCAGCCGCTGTGGCAGCATATGCAGGGTTTGATGTCCTGTGTTCGATTCTCCAGCAACTTCGTAACCCATTCCGGGTCAGTGAGGAACTGGCGGGCCACGCCGATGGCATCTATTTTTCCATCCGCAATGGCCTTGGCACCGATTTCGGGATTCATTCTCCCGGCGCATACCACAGGAATATCCACAAACTGCTTGATGTGTGCAACATCGGTAAGATTACAGTTCTCTGGCATGTACATGGGAGGATGAGACCAGTACCAAGAATCGTAGGTGCCATTGTCAGCGTTGAGCATGTCATATCCTGCGTCTTGAAGATACTTTGCTGCCCGCTCGGACTCCTGCATATTCCGACCGACCTCGGTATAATCTTCACCAGGCATGGCGCCGTAGCAGAATCCTTTCATCTTGGACTCTACGGAATAACGCAGAGATACAGGGTAATCATTCCCGCAGGCTTCTTTGATGGCTTTAACAATCTCCGCGGCAAAGCGATATCGATTTTCAAAGTTACCGCCATATTCATCAGTGCGCTTGTTAAAAAACTCGATGGCAAACTGATCAAGAAGGTATCCTTCGTGAACCGCGTGTACTTCCACTCCGTCCACACCAGCATCTTTGCAGAGCTTTGCCGTTTTTGCAAACGCTTCAATGATTTCATGAATTTGAGCTACTGTGATTTCCGGGCATTCGATATCGTGTGCCCAGCGAGAAGGCTGCGGCGAAGGAGACGCTAACTCGTGGGATGTGTCAAGCACCGGTTTTATGAGTTTGCGTGTTATCGCGTTCTTGTGCAGCGGTACAATGGAATCGGTTATAGCCCAGGATCGACCCATGCCTGCAGTGAGTTGAATAAAGAGCTTTGCTCCGGTTTTGTGAATTTCATCCATGAAAACGGCAAGATCCTCAAACATCTTTGGATTTTGCCAGAGCCATTTACCCCAAAAGGTATCCCGCAGCGGGGCAATGCCGGGAATAATCAGCCCCACATTGTTGTTTGCTCTTTCTAAGAATAGTTTGGCCGCTTCCTTGTCAAAGTGGCAACCAGTGAGTTCAAACCAGCCAAACAGTGAAGTGCCTCCCATAGGGCACATGACGATTCGGTTTTTAATTTCAACATTTCCGACCTTCCAAGGGGTAAATAACGCCTCGTACTGTTGTTCTAATATGCTCATGATGGCTCCTTTCCGGTTCGACGGTATATTTAGGCAGATACCTCTTTCCATGCAAAAAGTATAACACCATGTAATTGATGTGTCAACGAACAGCAACCGGCTACTCGTAAATGCTGAAATAAAAAGCCGTGGAAAACATTCCACGGCACATGCTGTCATTGTATAATTTTTTCAATGATACACTGATGCTTTTTTGATTTTTTGTCATAGTTGATAGCTACCATGAGAAGATTGCCTGTATAGCCATGCAACGAATCCGGATATTTCTTTTTCTTATTCTTATTCTGCTGCATCGCAGTCTGCGCAGTTTGATTGAAGGAATTGTCACCCGTGATATTCGCCGTTATATTGGATCAAAGTCACATCGGCAACGCCGGGTACGGCGCGCAGGCGGTCTGAAAATTCAAGCTCCTTGTCCTTGCAGAACACCTCGGCAACCATCTCAACCGTATCGCCGCGCATTGTCTTAGACTTGACGACATACTTGTTTCGGCCGAAGGCACGGACGATGTCATCCCCCGCCTGCTGACCGGTATAGTGGATGACAGCAATGTACACGCGGCCGCGCTCCTGCCAGTGGTAGAACAGCAGCAGCATCAAAATCATGACCACAGCCGCCGTCAACGCCAGCAGGTACATGCCTGCGCCGGTCGTGATGCCGGTCGTAATGGACCAGAACAGGTACAACAGATCCATTGGGTCCTTGACCGCCGTGCGGAAACGCACGATAGACAGCGCGCCCACCATGCCCAACGAGATGACCACATTGGTGCTGATGGCCAGCGTTACCATGCAGGTCAAAACGGACATCCCCACCAGCGTGACCGCAAAACTGCGGGAAAATACCACCCCTGTATAAAAACGGCGGTAGACCAGATAGATGACTACTCCCATCAGCAGGGCGGCCAACAACGCCACCCACAGCTTGGGGGTGCTGTACTGGGTGAAATTTTCCAGCACTGACTTTTTTATAAAATCCTTTGTACTCATGTTACACCTCTTATTACAGTGGGGTATCGTAGGGGGAGGCCCCCGTTTCCTGCCAGTAGCCAAAGCCATGCTGATAGGCGGTTTTGTCGCAGCACAGCACATATTTGGATACCGCCGTATATTCCTGAGAGGCCGGCGGCAGCAAACTGCGCAGGATACCGGGCAGAAACTCAGTAAACTTCACTTCCATGATGAGCTTGCCGGGCTCCAGCACCGGCAGGGCGGGCAGTGTTTTATCAAAGATGTCATACCCGCCCACGGCTGCACGCACATCCTTATCGAAGGTGATGCGCACCGTGCCCTCGTCCATGATCCACGGTTCGCGCTCATAATCCACGATTACGCGTGGACGCAGAAGCTGCGAGACACACTCATAATAGAATTCCCGACAAAGATTTTGCTCGGACTGCAAGAGAAACGCATATTCTCCCGCCAGAATTTTCTCAAATTCCGCGCGGGTCAGGGCGGCATCCTCCTTATAGATCCAGCTGCCGAACTTCTTTTTGCGCTCCAGCTTAATGATCCGGTCACTGTTGTCATAAATGCGGATGCGGTATTTTTTGCGCAGCAGCACACCGGCCTCCTTTTCTTCATAGGCGGAGTGCCAGTAATCGTCAAAGTACAGGCTGCGAATAAAGTACCCTCCGCTGCCGGCATGCGGATCCATCTGCAGGATCGGGCGCATCCGTGTTTCCAGCGCAGCCTTTTCCCCATAGGAAATCAGATATTTCAGCTCGTGGCGGTATCGCTCTGCTGCAGGGCGCGGCGGCGGTGTCAACAGGGTCTGCACAACGCCGGGCAGATTTTCAGCCCTCCACATAGATATCCTCCGCAATGCTGCCGTCAGCCATGACATAAAAGCACTTTACACCGTAGATCTTGCCGGCATCCGTGACATAGTAGTCAAACGCATCCTGCGTGTAGCCCGATTCGTTGGTGACACGCACCCGCATAAAATACTGGCCGGCCGGCAGCAGATCCATCTCGGCCTCCGGCAGCATCAGGTTCTCCTGCCGGAAAAGAACATTTTGGAAGGTATAATCGGCGGCAACCTCCACCGTGTACACAAGGCTTTCCGCGTCAAAGTCGTAGGCGGCATCCCAAACCAGATGCAGCTTATTGTCCTGCACTGCGGGCACGCCAATGTAGAACGGCATCGGGTAGTAGTAGCTGTCGTAATAATGCCGGTAGTTTTCCTCGATCTCGGCGCTCAGACTGTTGGCTACGGTGTCATACTGCGCCGGAGTCAGACGCTCGTTGGCAATATCGGGCATCTGCCAGACAAACTGCTCAGTGATGGTGCGGTAATGCGCTACCATGCTGTCGATCCGTTCCGCATTCATATAGCTGTGCAGCTCCTCGATGGCGGCATCCAGCCGCGCGCGGAAGCTCTCGGTCTGCAGGCAGCGGCGGAACAGGGTGTTGCCCCAGTAGTTGCTGACGCCCCATTCCCAGCTGTCGGCTTCGCTGTAATTGTAGAGGGAATCCTCGGTATGGCGCAGCATACCGTCATTGTCCCAATCGAGAATGTACCATGTCTCGGAGTTCAGCGGGCTGTACAGATAGCAGTTGCGGTTTTGGGTGTCCACATTGCCGGTCAGCAGCTGGAACGCCATCCAGTAGGCAATGTTTTCTGCATCAAAATAGCGGCCGAGGATTTCCTCCATGGGGATGGAATCGTCATTCAATACCTGCAGCATTTCGAGAAGCTTCGTATGGTCGCTGCTGCCCTTGGTTTCAAGGTGCTGCTCAAATTTCTTCTCGTCATAGTCCGGGTCAGTGGTCAGCTTGAGGTCATCCTCATAGCGCTGAAATTCAAAGGAGTTCACCTTGTACAGTTGTCCGTTCCGGTCAAGGCCATGCGTTTTCAGCGCCGTCTTGTTCAGCTGCTCAACCTGGGTATACAGCCCGTAATCCTCAAAGGCGGCCCCGCTGCCCGTGGTCAGATCCCTGACATATAAATGCACAAACTGTGTTCGCAGGCCCGTCATCTGCGGGATGCCCTCGATCAGGTCATAGGCCATCTTATTGCGGAAGCGCAGCCCCTCCCCCATATGCTTGTTCAGCGCAATGGTACGCTGCCCACGCCATGTGCCCTTGCCTTTTTTCAGTTCGATCTTATAGTTCTTTTGGTCGTTGGTGCTGGATGTCTGTCCGCGGATCTGTACGGTGGCGTTGGGGGCGATCTCGTTGTAGCCGACCTCCCCGACGACCGGGCCGTTCTCGTCCCCTACCTGCAGCAGACCATTGACCTGATAGCGCTCGACCCCCATCTTTTCATAGTCGTAGACCGAATAGTGGTTGATTTCAGCCCAGGTGTGGTTTGTGCCCTCGGCTTCGTTGCCGCTGCTGACCGTAAGATACATCGTCACAATGCCGCTGTCATCATAGACGGAGTAGAGATCCTTATTCTCCCGCAGGGGGATGCCGTTGATCTCCTGCACCGGTTCTTTCTCCACCGTCTGTACAGCAGATTCCGGTGTGGACGGCTCCGGCTCGGCAGCGGTATGCTCCGCCGCGCCACAGCCCGCCAGCAGCACAACCAGCGCCGTGCCGGCCAGAAGCCCCAATAGATTACTTCTTTGCATCAGATTCCCCTCTTTCCGCTGCTTTTTCCAAAAACAATGCTAATTTTGTAAACCTTCCGGATTTTGTCTGTGCCACGATTGGCTGCTGCCCCAGCACGCGGTACGGCAGGCTGGAGGTATAATAGTCCAGCCGCAGCAGTGCCAACAGAAAAAACACCGCCGCACCCGCCAGAAAGCCAAACCCATAAAACGCCTGATCAAAGAATAGCGAGATGACCGTTCCCACCGCTGCCGCAGCTGCAAATACCCCTGAGGCCAGCACTGCACCAAGATAATCGGTAAAATACAGCAGGATCAGCATAACGGTATTGCCGATGGCGTAAAGGCCGTACCCCACGCAGAGGGTGCGGAAATAACCGTGCATCAGGTCATTAAAGCCAAGCGGCAGCAGCTCCAGCAGCGTGTTTTCCAGCGAGATGACCGCAGCCGTGGCGAACAGCTGCTTGAGCGCCGTATAGTACAGTTCCCGGTTAAGCACCGCCAGCATTTCCTCCTCGGCGGTCACGATATCGCCCACAACACCGCCGTCATTAAACAGGCTGTAATATGAACGGTATTTGGGGTAAAAGTTGACTTCCACAGAGACCACAAAGTTGACCGTGGTGATCAGGATGCTTAAAAATGCCAGCATCGCAGGAACATCGTGGTAGGGCGCGCCGTAAAACAGCCCCTTGACCTGTATGCCGATCGGCCCTGCCCAGATAATAACAAGGTGGGCGAACAGGCCCAGATTGGTAAACAAACCGGTAAACGCCAATGGCAAAAAACGGTCTACCCAGCGCAGAAAGGTCCAGGGGCTTTCCTTGCTTTGGGGAAAATAGCGGTGCAGCAGCAGTGTTTCCAGCAACATCATGCAGCCGTAGCCAACCGTGATTGCAAAGAGAAAGCCCTCCAAAACCGGCGCGCCGAGGAGGAAGATCAATAGGTATCCCAACCCGAACGAGATACCGATTGCCGCCACAAAGGCCCACAGAATACCGCGATAGTCTTTGACGGCAGTCAGGTAACTCATCGCGTTCCAGTTTACGATCATCTCAGCAAACAGCCAGAGACAGAGCAACCCCTGCATCAGCGTAGCCCCCGAGAAGATCAGAAAAATGCCATAAGCAGCACAGCCGCCCACCAAAAGCAGCGTATTGCTGCCCCAGAACGAGGGCAAAATCGTCTGCTCCTGCTCCTCATACAGCATATCTGCCAGAAAGCGCGTGACCGGCATGGAGAAAAAGCTCGTGACGGTCAGACTGGCCAGCAGCGTGTAGGTGACCATGCAGACCAGCAGATCCTGATCCGCGCGGGCGGCCCCGGCCCAGCCGCACAGAACCAGCATGCCGACCTGCAGCAGTACGCCCAGCAGCATCGGCCCTGTGCAGATGACGCCCGCATAGCCGTAGGCGCGCAGGGTGGCAAACAGCCCCTTGCGCCGGAACAGCTTTTTCAGTTCAAATCCAATACCTGCCATGGGTTCCTTCCCTTTATCGTGTTTCCGTCAGATGATATGTCTTGGCTGTATCCGCATACAGGGCGCGGTAGTTGGCCAGCATCTGCTCATGACGGTAATAGCGCTCCACGCGTTTTCTGCCGATTTCGCCCATTTCCTCACGCCGGGCGCGGCTGGCACAGAGGCGCTCCATGGCATCGGCCAGTCCCTGACGATACATCGGCGGCACGCAGTACCCTGCCGTGCCGAAGGTGTCGCCGGGTGCGCCCTCCAGCAGCTCGCGGCAGCAGCCGACTTCGGTGGTGACGCAGGGACGCCGGGCGGCCAGCGATTCCAGCACCGAGAGCGGCTGCCCCTCCGAGATGCTGGTCAGTATGGTGAAATCCAGCTTTTGCATATACTCCACTACATTGACACGGCCGGTGAAAATCAGGTTTTTCAGTTCAAGCTGCTCCACCAGCGCATAGCATTCCCGGGCGTATTCTTCATCATCGACACCGCCCATAATGTGCAGCCGCACATTTTTTTGCCGGGCGCTCAGTTCAAAAAACGCATAGATCATCGTCTTTACATCTTTGATCGGTGCCAAACGAACCACCGCACCAATGTCCACCCAGTCGTCCTTTGGCTTCAGGGGAATCTGATAGAACCGCTCATACTGCACGCCATTCGGGATCACGATGCACTTTTCAGCTGCGCAGCCCATCTCGATCTGGGTGCGCCGCGCATTGGTAAACAGACTGGTGACGCGGTAGGCGCGGCGGTAAATTTCCTCTGACAGCATATAGAAAAACCGTATCCAGCGATTCTTGAAGGACGGCACGACCCACTCGGCACGGATGATTTCCTCCTCACGCTCTCGGGTGTAGATGCCATGCTCTGTCAGAAGAACCGGTGCATGGTGCATACAGCCGCCCAAGCAGGCAAGCAGACCGCCGTAGCCGGTGGAAATGGCGTGGTAGATCTGCGCCTTCGGCACTTCTCCACTGATCAGATACAAAACCGGCAGCAGCATCGACCGCATGGTATGAAACGCATCGGCGTAGGCAACATACGGGTACTCCTGTTGACATACCTCGGTAAACAGGCTCATGAATTCACGGCTCTGCAATAAAGAGAGCGGATGCACCTTTTTTCCCTGAAACAGGCGGAATAAAATTTCCCAGTCGGGGTGCCCGAGGCGCACCAGTTCGCGCAGGGCCTCATGCTCCTGCGGGGTAAAATGCACGGGACGCTGCTCACCGCAGAGGCGCAGCGTATCGTCGAGAAACACCTCATGCACCTCTGCAACATTGCCCGGCAGATCATAGACGAACCGGCTGCGGTCCGCAGCCTTGGCACCGATCACCCACAGCACAAACTCATGCTCCGGCATGGCCTGTATATAGCTGTGCATCCAGGTTGAAACACCGCCGTGGACATATGGGTATGACCCCTCCAGCACAAGACAGATTCGCATCTTACCCCTCCTGCCGCAAGATCTGCACGGTCGGCTGCTCTGCCTTGAGCAGATACAGGTTGCCGGTCAATAGTGTCAGCTGCCCGCCGGTGACTGTGCCGGGTACGCCGTCATTGGCGCGGAACAACAGCCACGCCTCATCGTGAAAATTGCCGAGCGTCAGCTCCCACGCATCGTTGGTGCCTGTGGTTGTGACCGTCAGTGCGGCAAAGCGCTCCACTGCGCCGGAGCATTCGGTTCCTGTCTGCCTGCGCAGGTGCGGAGCGGCTTTTTCCAGCCAGTTCAGATAGTCCACCAGTCCGCCCTTGTAGACCTCCCAGCCCTCGGCTGCACCGCGGTCCTCATCCAAGAGGTCGTCCGGGTGCATAAAATGTGTGCTGACATAATGCATATTCAGCTCACTGACAGCTGCCAGCCGCATATAGCTGTCCCCTACCATGCCGCCGGAAACGATGCGCGGCTGCTCAACGATGCCGTCCGGTGCAACATCAAATTCCTGCACATAGGGCAGGCCGGAGCTATCCTCAAAATAAGTGCTGGCAATGGTGCGGATGCCCGGCACACGGGTGCCCAGGATCTCGCGTCCCGCTGCCGACAGAATGTTGGAGGGCGGCACATAGACCGAACCTTCGGCATAAGGCACAACGGCTTTCTGAAACGCAATCAGTTCATCCATCGCCGCAGTAATGGCATCGGCATCGGGCCATTGATTATAGGCGTAGGCATCACCGTAATCAGTATCCGGCAGACAGAGCGGCTGGTGGTTGTAGCCATGGTAGCCGATCTCGCCGCCCTGACGAAGCAAAAGACCACCAAAGTAGCGGAACTGCTCGGTATCGGCCTGCCGTTCAGGCGCGGACAAAGTGTCGTCCTCGTAGTTTTCGATCATCACACCGGTATAGCGGATGCCGTAGCGCTCCGCCAACTGGGTCAGATCGGGCCACCAGACCTGCGAATAAAAATTGCTGATGCTCAGACCGTAATCCCGCCGGATATAGGTGCCGTCCCCTTCCGGCACCGGGGAGGGAAAGTCGTCCAGATAAAAGACAGCGCTGTTGATGACAGGGTAAGCCACGGCATCCTGCAGCAGGCTGTAGGATGCTGCATAAAAACCGCGCATGACTTTGTCATAGATACCAATGTTGTCCACCACGATGCGCCCACGGCCCTGACGGCGGCCCCAGATCAGGGGGACCTTTTCATCCCCGGTTGTGGCATATACCTCAGCATCCTCGCGCAGGGCCACTGCCAGTGAGGAGTCAAACGGGTCTGAAAGCTCGTAGCGCTGCCCACCGCCCAGCATAAAGCCCTCGGCCGGCACAATGCTCTCTGCCTGCTTGTACTCGCCGGAGGTGGACAGCACCCCCAATTTGGCGGAGATCACATTAAAATACCGGTCGTTGGACGGACTCATACCGAACAGCAGGCCGCCGCCGTCCTCGACCCAGTTCATCAGGCGGAGCAGTTCCTCTCCCAAAGGTTCAACATTGGGTATGAGCACAACAGCGGTTTGATAGTTTTCCGGTGCGGGCAGATCATTCACCGAGACTTCGGCCAGATCGACCACATCGGCGGCAACCTTCATGTCCTGCAGAAGCTGTGTAAAAAGCTCTCTTGCATCGTCCACACCGCTCTGCCTTGTATCACAGAGCAGCAGACAGGTGGCGGGCTGCTCCTGCAGCGCCTGCGCCTTGGCGATGGCCTGTTCCTGCGGCAGATACGACAGGCGAAAACGGGTATGGGTATACTGCACGCCGCTGCGCTCAGCAAACAGAACGGCGGCAATCAGCAAAAATACGCCCCACACCAGCAGCAGCTTCTGCCAGCGGAAACGCAAAAGCCAATCCTGTACACGCTTCACACCCTGTCATCTCCTTCTTTTTCGTTTTGCCAGAAGCGCAGCGTCTCGCGGCCTTTGGCGCTCAGGTAGACATCCTGCTCCTGTATATTGTGTATGGTTTTTCGCAGGGCATCACCGTCTTTGCGGTCTGCTGCACTGCGCAGGCGAAGCAGCCACGGCTCCTCACGCTGGGGCCACTGTGCGGTAAGCTTTTCCAGCACGCGCTCTGCCTCGTCATATTCCTGCATTGCCAGATACGCCTGTGCCAGACGGCAGCCCAGCCTGAAATCCAACCCTGCTGTAAGCTGCTGCTTCAGCAGCCGGATAAGCTGGCGCTGCTGGATCTCTGCAGCGCGTCCCTGCACCAGGCCGGAATCAAGATATTCGCCGAGATACCGGCTGTAAGCCGCCAGCACCTCCGGGTCATTGGGCTTGGCTGCATAATCTGCCTCATGGCGCTGCAGGGTCAGATCGGCCTGCTTGGAGATCTGCGCCATCGCCGTCGCAGCATAATGTACGACCTCGCTGTCCTCATTCATACGCGCCTGCTGCAGCAGATCATAATACTGCATCGGGTCATCGTTCAGCACCGAGAAAATCAGCTTGCGCCGTTGCTCGGCACTGTTGACGATCAGCGCCTCCTCAAGCGGCACGGTGGTCTCACGCGCTTCATGGTTCTCAACCAGAATGCTGCGGAACAGTTCCTCGTTGATGCGCAGCTTTTCCAAATCTGGCGGGGTGACAGCCCTGTCTGTCAGGGCGTTGCGTGTGGTCAGCAGCAGTACACAGATCGGTCCCCAAAATGGGATCAGCAGCATAAACGGAAGAAAGTACCCCTGAGCATCCAAAAAGCCCTTCCGTACCATTCTCCACAGCAGCAGACACACCAGCAGATGCAGCAATAGCAGCACCAGTGCCAAAGCGGTCAGGTTCATCTCTGCTCCCCTTCCTGCGTTGCGGCTGCGACCAGCGCAAGCTGCTGCTCAAACGGGACCGGCTGCGCTGAGATGCCATGCTTCTGCAGACGCTGTTCGATGATCGGCAGTTCGCTTTCTTCAGCCTGATTCAGCAGCAGGTACAAGCTGCCGTCCGGTCCCCGCCCCGCCGCATCGCTGCTGCGAATAGCATGGTCCAAAGCAGCGTACAGACGGGTCTCATTCTCAAAGGTATCCGTGACCCGCAGCAAGAGATGCTGTGCCATCTTTTCTTCCTTGAGGGTGCAGGAAGCATCCAGCTTAGCGGCGAATGCAGCCGGGCGCAGCACCCGCGTTCCGGGCAGATGCTGCTCGTTATATACTGCATTCTCATATTCAAAGGCGCGCACCAGTGCCGTCTCTGCAAGACCGCACAGGATGCGGAACAGGTTTTGGTAATAGAGCGTGAGCTGGTCATCCACCGCGTCAAAAAGAACGACCAGCACTACGGCCCGCCCATTTTCGCGCACCGCCGCAGCGTACATCGGCATCTCGGGGATCAACTCGCGATTGACCCACAGTCCCTCCTGCTCGATAGCGCGAAGCACAGGCAGATACTGCTCTGTCTCGATCGAGCGCGGCATGTGCCCCTCAAAGCCGGGGCAGCAAGCCATCATCCGAGCAAAGTGGCGGTTGTCGTCCAGATGGTAGACCGCGAGACTTTTGTTCTGCAGAACATCCTCCATAATCTGGACGGTCTTATAGTACAGCTTTTCCGGCTGCATGTCGTCAAGCTGGCGGGTCACATCATATATTTTGCCGAAGCTGTCCTTGCGGCCCAGAATCTGGCGGCGGAACATCTGCTTATCCTCCAGCGTGTCCTGATACAGCCTGCGCATAAAGCGCAAACGATCTTTAAGACGCTCATTTTCCTGCTGTACAAAGCGGATGGATTCTGCGTTTTGCATCTGAACATAGCCGCATAGTGCGCCCGCGATAAAGTAGACGATAAAAGCCAGCCAGTTGGCGGGATCGTAGAAAAGCAGCAGCGGCGTTGTCCCCTGCTGCAGGTACCCCAGCATCAGGGAAAGCGAGGCCAGCAGCGCCGCCAGCACGCCTGCATTCAGGCCGTACATCGTGCCCACCAGCACGATGAATGCCAGCCGAAAATCGACCATGCGGAACTGCGCCTGTGTAGCGGTCATCTGCACAAGCAGCTCTGTCACCAGCCATGCTGCTGCAATTTCTGCCGCAGCCAAAAGCCTGCGGCGGGTGCGTAAGGTGTTCCATATCCGCCCGAGCAGGTCCCGTTTCGGGGTGTGTGCCTCCTTCCAGCGTCCGTACAGCTCCGGCATGTCATCCAAAAGAGCATACCGGGGGAACCACCCATAACGCTTGCGCAGCAAGCCGTCATCGGCCGGGTAATACATCGGGGAATCCTGCCCATAGCTGACCTGCAGGCCGGGGCAAAGCTGCTGCAATTTTTCGCCCAGATGGCTGTAATTCACATCGAACACCACGGGCACGGTAAACTCCTCCCATTCGGGAGTCCAAGCGTCATAAATACGGGGCACCAGCTCTGCCAGATCCTCGCTGCAGAGGGCGTACAGCGGGCTTTGCGCCTGTTCATCAAAGCAAAGCTTGCCTGCCTCCATCTGTTCAAACAGCGGTGCAAAGCCCTGCCCGCCGCCCGCACCGTCCGTTCCGTAGAGATACGGCATATGCAGCACTTTGACCTGCACCTGACTGGTCATTGCGTAGTGACGGCAAAGCTCCTCCGCAGCTTTGGCCATGATGGTCTTGCCCGTCTCGGGGGTAACGACACTTTCCGGCCCGGCCAGATACAGTATGCGAACCGGGCGCTCACGGTTGATCTGCAGCACATGGCGCAGCCGTTCCAGCTCACCGACCTGCTCATTGTGAGGGATCAGGTACTGCGAAAAATACACGATGCAGTCAAACTCGTAGGTATCCGTCAGCTGCGACAGCAGTCTCTTGTTGTCCAGCGCAATCGCCTTTAAATGGGGGTCCTGCGCCTTTTCATATCCTGCAATCAGGACATGATCCTGCGGAAAGGCCGCCTCGATCCACGCCTTTGTAACACAGCTTGTATTGCCTGTCAATAATACTTCCACAACCGTTTTTCCCCTCGCGTATAACTATCGGCATTCGTCCTGTCTGCCGCAGAATCTCTGTATATTCAAAGTTGTATTTATGTTATAATATCACTTTTCTATTGTGATTTCAATATTCGCATCGTGAAGAAGTGTATATATTTTGCTCTTTATATTTACTGTATCCATCAATATCAAAAAAAACTGAAAGAACTGTCTTTGCTCTTAGGCAATACCGCATAATCTAAGTGCCGATACGGCGAGCGAGGTGCGGCAGCTGCTGAGCCAAAAGCGCAGATAATACTGGATGTCTTATCGAGCATTTTGGCAACGCAGATGCCGTGCCGCAGCCGCCGGAGCGGTGCTTAAGCCGTCAGGCGGGAATTGTGCGGTGTTGCCCTTATTATAGAAGGTAACCGGAACAAATGCAACGGGTAGAAATCCTTGCGTGTTCAACTGTGCCCCCATTAAAAGTCTTTTCCTCAGCGCACGATGTGCGCCCCCTGCCTGATGCAATACCATTTCTCCGGAAATCTTACAAAAAAAACAGGCGCCGCAAGCCTGCCCTGCTGCGCCTGTTTTTGCATTCTACTGCATTGCTGCCGCAAACTTACGCTTTACCGCGCTCTTGTCGCTGCTTCTCCCTCGGCATAGTCAAACAGGCCGTCGTTCTTTTCTTCCATGGCCTTGATCATGTGGTAGGTGTACTCGTTATACGGCGTGGGGATGCCAAGCTCCTGCCCCATGCGGATGAGCGCACCGGAGAACATCTCGATTTCGGTGTGGCGGTGGGCGTCCAGATCCTGCAGAGTCGAGTACCGCGCGGTCGGCTTTACAAGGCTGCCGTAGCTGACGGCGCTGTCCACCAGACTCAGGTCAATGCCTTTTGCGGCGGCGATGGCCTCCAGTTCGCGGCGCAAGCCGTCACTGATGGCCTGCATATGGACGCTGTCACGGTAGCAGCCGACACCTGCGCCCAAAATTGCCTGCGGTAGGTTGTTGCAGACATTCAGCCGGAACTTGCTCCAGATCTCCTCGCGGATATGCACTGTGGTCTGGTAGTGCAGCCCCGTGCCGTCAAACAGGTCGGCTACAGCCTGCACGCGGGGGCTGTCAAAGGGCGGCTGCGGCTCGCCGTAAATGATCCCGATCGTTGTGTCCGGGTCAAAAAAGACACCATCCTCGGTGCGGTGGGATGCCACTTTAATAAGCGCGGGCAGCACATGGCTGTCACCGATTGCCGCCCCGATGATCTCCTCACTGTCAACGCCGTTCATCAGGCTCATGACGGTGGTATTTTCGCCCGCAATCGCGCGGATGTCATCCAGCGCCCCGCGCAGGGCACCGTATTTCAGCGCAACGATGAGCAGGTCTGCGCCGTGGGCCTGCGCAGGGTTCAGTACCTGCGGGCGGTAGGTCTTGCCGTTGATCGTACACCCGGCGCGGCGCAGCCGGTCGGCGCGTGTACCCTCGGCCACAACGCTGACCGTCACCCCCGGCTTGTCGGTCAGCCCCCACAGCAGATAGGAGCCAACAGCACCGGCCCCCAGAATCGCAACAGAACGAATTTTCATACTTACCCTCTCCCCTGTTTTTACGGCTTGATGATGCGGATCAGCGTTTTATCCAGCTGCAGCGTACAGTGCCACGGATTCAGGATGATACCCTGAATCTCCTCCGCAGCCAGCGCGGCGTCAAACAGGCTGTTTATGTCAGCCCAGAATGTGGATTTCACGGCATCGGGGCTTTTCATCTGCTCGTCAAACGAGGTGAAGGCATACCACCAGTGCCCTCCGTCGGCGGTCTGCACAATTTTGGGGCGCAGCGCGGCGGACGCGCCGGGCGTTGTCTCCACGGCGGCGATCCACTGCCCACCGGCCTGCATGGCGCGGCGCACAACGGTCAAAGTGTGGGCAAGCTGCTCCTGCGTGGGGGCCTGCTGCAGGCCCTGCACGGCGTCCTCAAGCGTCTGGTTGAGCCGCCGGTTCTCATCTTCTTGCATCTTCATGGGAATTCCTCGCTATTCATGGTGTATAGGGCCATTATGCGGCTTTCGCATCTAGACTTTGCGTCAATTTTACTTGGCGTTGAATACATATTTATCCAGACGGTCGAAGGCTTCTTTTACGCGGCTCAGCGGCAGCGCCAGATTCATGCGGATGGCGCAAGGGCCGTGGAACATCCGTCCGTCCTGCCATGCTACGCCCACATCCCAGCCGGCTTTTTCCAGCTCATCGATGGTCTTGCCGTGCTTCTCGCACCATTGGGTGCAATCCAAAAACAGCATGTAGGTGCCCTGCGGCCTGCTGACCTCAACGCCTTCAAAATGCGTGCGGATGTACTCGCAGGCATAGTCCACATTGCCGGTGATCACCTGCCGCAGCTCGTCCACCCATTCATAGCCCTCCGGTTTGTAGGCGCCGATCAGGGCATGCATCGACAGTACATTCATATCGTTATAATGCGGCTTGGAGCTCTTGGCGACAACGCGGTCGCGCAGATACTTATTGTAAATAATGTGATAGCTGCCTACCAGACCGGCCAGGTTAAAGGTCTTGCTGGGCGCGTATACCGCCACGGTGTTCTGGCGTGCCCAGTCGGAGACGGACTGTGTCGGAATGTGCTTGTAACCCTCCAGAATGATGTCAGACCAGATCTCGTCAGAGATGACGATGCAGTCGTTGGCCTTGTAGACCTCCATCGCCTTCTCCAGCTCCCACCTTTCCCAGACGCGGCCGCAGGGGTTGTGCGGGCTGCAGAATACGGCCACATGGATTTTCTCGGCCTTCAGCTTGGCGTCCATATCCTCATAGTCCATCCGCCAGATGCCGTTTTCGTCCTTTTTTAAAGGGCTGTGGACGATCTTGTAGCCATTGTTGTTGATGCTCATCGTAAAGCCGATGTAGGTGGGGCTGTGGAGCAGTACGCCGTCACCGGGGGCCGCAAACGCGGTCAGCGCCGAGATAACGCCGCCCAGAACACCGTTCTCGTAGCCGATTGCTTCTTTGGTCAGGCCGGTCACGCCGTTGCGGGTCGCCTGCCACTGTATGATCGAATCGTAATACTCGTCCGTTGCCTGAAAGTAGCCGAAGGCCGGGTGCTTGGCTCTCTCGATAATGGCTTCCGGGATGGTGGGCACAGTGGGAAAGTTCATGTCCGCGACCCACATGGGGATGATGTCAAAGCCGTCCTTGGGCATGTCCGGGGCAAAGCCGGTGCCGAGACCGTCAACGGCGATGGCGTCCTTGCCGTGGCGATCCATGATGGATGTAAAATCGTACTTCATAGTCCTTCCTTCTTTCTGGCTTGCTCTATTCCGGGGCCGGGCTCCGCGCCCCTTACTTCTATAAACAGTATACCGAGACATCCACGGACATGCAAGGGTATCTTTCGGCGCACTTTGCTATAGAAGCCGTTTGAACGACTTTGAAACTTGCTTTTAATAAAGTATTGAACCGCCTAAAATTGACAGCTGCGCGGTTCGGTGGTAGAATCAAACTATAAAGGCAGCTCTTTACCGCCGCCATACAAGGAGGGTTATTCTGATGGAGTTTACACAGGTCATTGAAAACCGCTATTCCTGCAAAAATTTTAGTGCGCGCCAGCTTGCGCCCGCACAGCTGGACGCGATTCTCGCGGCCGGTCGGGTCGCGCCGACCGCCAAAAATCTGCAGGAGCAGCGCATTTATGTCATCCAGTCTGCACAGGGGCTGGCCAAGATCGACGCTGCCACGCCTTGCCGTTACGGCGCACCGACCTGCCTTGTGGTAGCCTTTGACCGCAGCAATGTTTTTACATATCCCGGCGGCAAGCGGAACTCCGGCGTGGAGGATGCGTCCATTGTAGCAACGCACTTGATGCTGGCCGCCGCCAACGCCGGTGTGGACAGCTGCTGGCTGAACTTTTTTGACCCCGACAAACTGGCACAGGCACTTGGACTACCCGAAAACGAGGAGATCCTCATGATCCTTGATCTGGGCTTTGCCGCCGAGGGTGTCACGCCGCTGCCGAACCACAGCGCCCGCAAGCCGCTGACCGAGACGGTCCGGTATCTGTAACCCCCACCCTTTATCCGCATTTAGCGAAGCTGCATCTATTCCGACCCACACCCTGACAAAGGAGTATCCCCCATGAAAATCGCAGTCACTTACGACAACGGACAGATCTTCCAGCACTTTGGCCACAGCGCACAGTTCAAGCTGTACGAGGTTTCCGGCGGTATGATCCTCAACACAGCTGTGGTCGATACCAACGGCAGCGGCCACGGTGCGCTGGCCGGATTTTTAAAGCAAAACGGCGTTGATACACTGATCTGCGGCGGCATCGGCGGCGGCGCGCAGGCCGCCCTGGCGCAGGCCGGCATCCGCCTTTACGGCGGTGTCAGCGGCGCTGCCGATGCAGCCGTGCTGGCCCTGCTGGCAGGCAAGCTTGACTATGACCCCGATGTGCGCTGCACCCACCACGATGAAGCGCACGGTGAGGGCAGCCACACCTGCGGCAGCCATGGCTGCGGAAACCACAGCTGCCACTGATGACTCCCAGCCTGCGCAGCTCCCCTGCAAAAAGGCTGAAGGCTTTGCTCTGAGCCGTCTATCCCCTTTTGTAAAAAGCGTGAAAAAATATCTCCCCTTTTCTTGACAATGCATCACATCTGTGTTATACTTCTCACGATTTTGAAAGACGAATCGAGTTTGTAAGAGTTTTTCAAAGCAATTTACCTACGGACCGCCCAACAGGGGCGGGGCGAACGATTGCAAAAGCTTCGTTGTGCCCCATGGCCATACGGACAGCCGGGTCCACTGCCGATCGGCAACGCAGGTTGCCTTATTGATTGAGTTAGAAGCTCAAATTTTATAAGTTGGTTCCTTTACAACCATGAAATTGTGCAGCCAGTGCGCAGACTTGTGAAACGGTCAATGTGAAACGGTCAATAAAGAGCAGTAAAAGCAGAATTGCTATATAGACTCTCATCATCCCGTCTTTTTGGATCATGCTGAAACGCGGCCCGTGGCTCCGGCACATCTTGTCCGGGGGCTTTCTCCGCGCAAAAAATGGCTTTTTTCCAAGCGCAGGTCTGCACTTTTTGGTGCGGCACCTGCGCTTTTTTGTTTGTCTTGGAACCAGGGACGGAGGAAAAAAAAGATGAGTGAGAACCGTACACGGTTCCGGCTGGACCAGCGCCGCGCGCCCATTTACGAAGCGCTGGAGCGGTTCCGGCAGATGCGTGTGGTGCCCTTTGATGTGCCCGGCCACAAGCGGGGCCGGGGCAACCCGGAGCTGACCGCCTTTCTGGGCCAGCAGTGCGTGGGCGTGGACGTAAACAGCATGAAGCCGCTGGACAACCTCTGCCACCCGGTGTCGGTCATCCGGGAAGCAGAAGAACTGGCCGCCGACGCCTTTGGCGCGGCCCACGCCTTCCTGATGGTGGGCGGCACCACCAGCAGTGTGCAGAGCATGGTGCTCACCGCCTGCAAGCGGGGCGATGAGATCATCCTGCCCCGCAACGTGCACCGCAGCGTGCTGAACGCGCTGGTGCTGTGCGGCGCGGTGCCGGTTTATGTGAACCCGGAGGTGGACAAGCGCCTGGGCATCTCCCTGGGCATGAAGCGGGAGCAGGTGGAAAAGGCCATCAAGGAGCACCCCAACGCGGTGGCCGTGCTGGTGAACAACCCCACCTACTACGCTGGCGGATGCTTTCGGCCTTATCCGGCGTATAAATCCGGAACTCAGCCGGATAACGCTCATGATAATTGAAATGCGACCCGTATGTATGGAGGACGATAAACATATCCTCGTCCGATTTATCCAGTTCCTTTTCCAAATACGGCAAAAGGGCGGCATCATACAATGAGGTCAGATACGATCCGGTGTTGAACGTGCTCATATCGATAAACGTATCAGCCTCCCGGTAGAAAGCCCCGATCATCGAAGTAGTCAGTTTCTGATTGGCAATGACAAGCGTACGGAAACCGGCTTCCTTGAAAGCGGTGACAATGCTTTTCTCATCATATATCACGCCATAATTTTCCGCGCTGGCGGCAGACAGGATGATCGGTACACTTTTGTGCGTATTGTTGGATTGCGTCACGACATCCGTAAAATGTACCAGACCATCGAGTCCTTCCATACGCGGAGTCGTATTGCGTTCATATCCATACAAGCTCCATTCCATAGCCCGCGAAGTCTCTCCCACCACAAGCACGTAAATCTCGCGCTTGCCATCCGCCTGTCCCGTCCGGACCGAGTTGAACCTGAAATCGGCAGAAGAGATGGAATAGTTGGCGTTTTTGTTCGATTTGGTAATCGCAAAATAGAGATTATAAAGCGCATTGACCGGATAAACATCGTTCTTGAGCGAGAAACTGTGCTTTTGCCAAGAAGGCAGGAAACAGAGCAGCACCCCCACTCCGAAAAGCCCCAAGCTTCTGGACGCCCACCGCTTGCGGAACACGGCGGTCAGCCTGTCTTTCATGCGGATTGAACGCGTGGC
>OGZG01000606.1_pt1 | contig 28345 bp, 24 predicted proteins | sample 1576781 | NCBI WGS metagenome assembly OGZG01 (sample SAMEA3541502, study PRJEB24748) | human gut metagenome | biome: human gut; feature: human-associated habitat; material: faeces | place: China | collected 2012 | reverse complement strand
AATGTATCTTTATCTTTGTAAAAATAGATCGGGACCTGATAAAAGCCACACATGTTCTGAAATTTCTTCTTGGTATTATCGGATGCATCGTCTGCAACGATCACAAGATATGCCCTTCCGGATTTTACTTCTTTCTCCGTACAGAACTCCCCGCTTGCAACCTTGCCGGCTTTCGTGGCAAGACCGATCATAGATAATGCTTTATTCTGACTCAAGTACTTCCATCTCCTTTTCCAGTGCTTCATACACTTCTTTCGGGATAGCCTGCTTAAAGGATCTCTCCAGGCCCTTATTCTTCACTGCTTTTGCAAGGCAGTCACCATTCGGGCAGAGATAAGCACCGCGTCCGTTCTTTCTTCCTGTTGCATCCAGTAGAAATTCTCCCTCCGATGTGCGGATGACACGAATCATCTCTTTTTTACTCTTCATTTCCTGACATCCTACGCATTTACGCATAGGAACTTTTTTATTTGCTCCCACGAATTATCACCTATTCCTCTGTATCCTCTACTTCATCGAATGTGATCTCTGCGTCGTCATCATCATATTCAGCATCTGCTGTGTTCTCTACATCGAATTCTTCTGCATCGTCATCATACTCTTCTTCGTACACGCCCTAGGAGTATCCTTAACTTAAATATTATAAGCCAACTGATGAGATCAGTTGGCTTATTCTTTGTTTTAGGCATGGTGAATTTAATCATATGCATATAGATTAATCTCTTTTTCGGTATCATACATTTTCGCTACTCCATCCGAGTACCGCCTATCAATAATAATTTTACACCATACGGAATATATGAATGATTTAGTTTCTATAATTATCCCTTGTTATAATCAAGCAGATTACTTACCTGAAACATTAGAATCTATTATTCAGCAAACTTATCCTGACTGGGAGGCAATCATTGTAAATGACGGCTCACCAGACAATACAGAGGAAATTGCCCTTCAATACACTCAGAAAGATTCCCGGTTCAAGTATTACAAGAAGGAGAATGGAGGACTGTCTTCTGCACGAAATTATGGTATTCATAGAGCAAACGGAAAGTACATTATCCCTTTGGACTCCGACGACCTGATCGCCCCTACTTTTATTGAAAAAGGGATAAATTTTTTTCATTCTAACCCGGAATACACACTGTTCTGCTGCCTTGCCCAATTTTTCGGAGCCAGAGACGGTGTTTGGGAGGCCAGATACACTGGCTATAAAGAACTGTTGATCTCGAATTCGATAGTCTGTACTTCAATGTTTAAGAAAGACGACTGCATAAAGATTGGAGGCTATGATGAGAACAACCGTATCGGCTTTGAAGACTGGGAATTTTATATCAGACTCTTGTACAAAGACCAGAAGGTATATCAGATACCAGAGCCTTTATTCTTGTATCGGATTAGGCAGGGAACGATGACTGCCAGCTGCAATCAAAAGGAAAATAAGGACTTTATATATCAATATATTTATAGAAGGCATCTTGATAAGTACCTTGAATATTTTGAGAATCCGATAGCCATCTTGCAAAAAAACGAATATTACAAGAGTAAGCTTCAAAAATATTACAATAAATGGTATCGAAAAGTGTTTTACTCAATATTCAGAAAAAAATAATTCCATAATGTGTACGTCTTAAGAGATACGCCACATAGAATTATCTGCTACACAAACATTCTTACAACACAACCAACATGCATGAAACAAGTAATATAAGACAGGAGGTCTTATCTTTTTTAAAGGAAATTGATTAGGATTTTATTCCGTCATTATCCAGTAAGGTAAATCTGGAAGAATACATCGATAAAATATTCGAAAAGGCAAATCTGATTTGCTATTTTTCTCCCAACGGCACCCTTATCGGACTGATCATTTTTTATTGCAATAATACCGAGACACATAAAGCCTATATCTCATTGGTGGGAGTACATAAAAACTTCAGAAGGAAAGGCATTGCTAAAAAAATGATGGAAAAATGCATTGAGTTTATAAGTCGGCAAAGATATCCCATCATTGGAATACATTCCAACAACCCTACAGCTATCCGGCTGTATACGCAGCTTGATTTCAAGATTGTGGAAGGGGGGAGCAGAGTGTATATGGAATTGACATTACCGGAAAATGAACTGCCGTCCAGCGTAGGCTCAGGAGAAGAGTTGTCTGCTTTGACCGACGCTCATGGAGGGATAACCGGATGCCAGGTCATATTGTAATTTTCAGATTGTCTGTATTTCAATATAGAGAAGGTTACAGATAAAAAAAGAAATAGTGCCATACGATTAATATGGCACTATTTCTTTTTTTATCTGTAAAAGGCTATTTATCCACAGTCTGACATGTCTGTGCATGCCTCAATTATCATACACCGTAACGTCTCCCTGCCCCAATAAGGAATTGAAGAGAGAAAGCCATTTGCCTCCGATCAGATCTGCGTCATAATCCTTTGCTTTTTCCCGTACCTGCTGTTTCATCCGACATCGTCTCTCCTCATCGTGCATCAATGACAACAACTCTTTTGCAAACCGGTGTGTGCTTCCCATAGGCAGCAGTATCCCGTTATCTCCAGAACCTCCGATAATTTCTTCTACCCCTTTAGAAGCATTAAAAGCCATCGGGATAACTCCGTAGGACTGTGCCTCGGTCAAACAAAGCGGAAAGCCTTCAAATGCAGAAGTCAGGCAGATTATTGATGCCTGCCGATAAAATCTTCCCACATCAGAGACATAGCCGATGAAAGAAACGCGTTCAAGTTTCCATTGTTCAGCCAGGTTTTCCAGGTTCTTTTTTTCAGGACCGTCCCCTATGATAACCAGTTCCCAGTCGGGAGCCTTACGAAATATCTTTTGCCAAATTTTCAACAAGATATCTACACGTTTAAAATAATCAAGACGACCGGAATAAATGACCTGTTTTTTCTTATCATTGCACCATTCAGCGGGCACAGGCTTTTCCGCATTGGAAATTACATGAATATGATTATCCGCTCCCAATGACAATAAACGGGCCAGCTGCTGCTTGTATCCGCTGCATAATACGGTAAATGCGTCTACCAGATGGTACATCCTCTTATAATCGGCCAAGAAGCGTTTGTCATACAGATGCAGCCACATCACTTTGGGATAGATAATTCCTCGCCAAAGGATTGTTTTGATGAATGACTTTGAGCTCCATCTTTTTTTCTCATATAAATAAACGATCTTCTCATACAGAGGAAGTCCATGAAGCGCAAAAACGATCTTGCAGGAGGTATGCTCCCGGACCGCCTGACAGATATCCGGGTTCATGAAAGCAGGCAAGACAAACAGGGAAATCTGCTTTTCCCGGATTACCTCTATTATGAACTTCTGGGTAGCTTCTTCGCGCAACGACAAGTTATCAGGTACCTCTATCAGATGGAGATGCTGACAATCATTCACGTTTAGATGAGAAGCAATCAGATATACTTCATATCCTTTATTGCTGATATAATCAGCGATATCCTGCGTAACCCGCTCTGCACCTCCGGCAGGAAAGGTATCATGAAAAAATAATATACGGTGCTTCATCTATGAAATTTCAAAAATATATACTTCAGATTAAATTTACGTATCTTTTTTCTGTCTTGCTTAGACAGCTTCCGCATATCTAGTTTTTTCGTATATTCGAAAGCCTTTTTATAGCATTTTCGGGAAATGGCTTCAAAGAACAAATAACGAAAGGATTCGGTCTTAGCATCCTCATAAACCGGTTCCAGACTTTTATCATACAAATTGATAAAATAGTGCTTTATTTCCAATGCGCTTTTGTGAAAGGTTTCGGTCTTCAGCATATCGGAACTGTGGCTTTGGGATTCTCCCAAGACACGATAAACCGCCGTGGCCTCCTGCATAAACTGAATTTTCCGATGGTAGGAAATCCACAGCCACAACGGATAATCTCCCATTCTCCATCTTTTCTTTTCCGGCACTATTTCCTTGTAATATTGACGCATCAGGTCTGCTTGAAAACAAACGGTCAGCGTAGGGATACCGTTCGTCTTCAACAATTCGGGAAAGGTACAGGAGGAGAAACCAAATGTGTTTTCTTCCATCTCCTGCAGACGCTCCGAATACAACAAGGTACGTGTGTAAACCATGCCATACTCTGAATTATTTTCCAGGAAATCTACCTGCTTCTGCAATTTGTATACATCTACCCAATAATCATCTCCCTCACAAATCGCTATGTATCTTCCCTTTGCACGGGGCAACTGAAAGTGCTGCCATATAGAAATCCGCTGGGAATGCTGGTTCACAGTCTGAAATATCGGCTTGATCAAATCCGGGTATTTGTCAGCATACTGTTTAATAATTTCAGGTGTCTTATCGGTAGATGCGTCATCATGAACCAAAATCTCAAAACAGAAAGTGGTCTGTTGGGCAAGAATTCCATCCAAACACTGAGCAATAAACCTTTCCTGATTATATGCTTCACAAAAAACACTTACCAAAACATTATTTTCCATGCTATATTAATCACTGCTTTTTGCTATTTTACTGTCCCACTATCGTTTCCCGATAATGCTTGATAATGATTGATTCCTTATAGTCAACCGGGGGGAAAATCTCTTTCCCGTAAAAACAGTTTAAATGACTGTTTACAAGGTCGTATCCAATAGCTGCGGAATAAGCAATGCCGGCAGAGAATCTTGGATTGATGTCGATTAAATAAAATCTATCTTCATTTTCAATAAACTCCATATTGACACATCCATTAATATTTAACAGACCTCCAATTTTGCGGGTCAAGCCTTTCAGCACTTCGTTATTACTCATTTGAACGCTGATTCCTGCCCCATTCTTTGTTCTGATCAACTCCTTTCTCGGAATAACCACATCGTTACCGGATGCTGCATTCCGGACATAATCTACGGTATAGACCGGACCTGATATGCAATGCTGAATGATATATCCCTCTTTATTTCTTAATAAAGCCAAATCTTCAGGACCGGAAATATACATCAAGCCTTCACTGCTGCGTCCATTGCAAGGTTTCGCCACCAACGGGTATTCAGTAGCAGGAAACGGATCTATCGGATGATGACAGTCCCATAAATATGTCTGTATCGATGGGATATCGTCTTCATGCACGAACTTCAGATATAAATTATGTTTATTCCGGGCAATAGACAAGACTTCATCTGCCTGCATACACAGTACAACGTGGTTAGCAGCAAAATGCGTCCTGTATTTGGCTATCACATCAATCTCAATGTCGGTTAATGGCATTATGCAGTGAATCTGTTCCTTCGCACAAATATCCAATAAAGCATTGACGTATGCCTCCTCCTCCCGGGCCAAAGGAACCTGATAGACTCTTGCACACAGCAATGATTCATAGTGCCATTCCGATGGATATATATCACATCCGATCACGGAATGCCCCTGTGCTGTCAATTTATCTATCACACACTGTGCAGACATAGAACCTATTGCCGTTATTAAAATATTCATGCCTTCGTCTTATTTATTAATATTACACATTATTGAGTCTATCACGGCATCTACCTCCGTATCCGATAAATCTGCGTATATTGGCAAGCATATTACCGTATTGGAGAGCTTCACAGCCACTGGCAGATTGGTTTCGGCAGCACTTTCCAGTCCTCTATACGTAGAAAAAGTACTGATTAAAGGATAAAAGTATCTGCGTCCGTAAATATTCTTCTGTTTCATCTTCTCATAGAGCATATCTCTGGAGATTCCCAGTTTATGCTCGTCAACAAATATCGGGAAATAGGAATAGTTATGCTTTACTCCCGGCATGTCTTCGAAGAATGTAATTCCATCCACATTACGAAAAGCCTCCCGGTAACGGCAGGCAACCCGTTTCCTTTCTTGAATGGCCTGGTCTACCTGCTTTAAATTCAATAGTCCAAAAGCGGCACGTATCTCATCCATTTTACTGTTGATCCCCGGTGCCACGACCGTGGTCTCATCCGCAAACCCGAAATTCTTCAGATAGTCAATTCTGCGTTTTGTCTCCTTGTCATGAACCACCAGTGCTCCGCCCTCAACCGTATTATACACTTTCGTTGCATGGAAGCTAAGCGTAGACATGTCTCCCTCTTCCAGGATACTTTTACCATCCACTTCCACTCCGAATGCATGGGCAGCATCGTAAATCACCTTCAGACCGTATTTATCCGCAATCTCTTTAATCCTCTTTACATCACAAGGGTTTCCATATACATGAACGGGCATGATGGCAGTGGTCTTGGGAGTGATGGCAGCCTCAATTTTACCAGGATCCAGATTACCGGTAGAGGGATCGACATCCACGAACACCGGTTTGATGCCATTCCACCAAAGCGAGTGAGTAGTGGCCACAAAACTAAACGGTGTGGTAATCACTTCTCCCGTAATACGCAAGGCTTGTAAGGCAGTTATAAGCGGTAACGTTCCATTCGTAAAGAGACTAATATAAAGAACCTTCAAATATTCACACAACGCCCCTTCCAGCTGCCGGTGAAAACTTCCGTTATTAGTCAGTTGTTTGCTTTTCCATATCTCATCCAGCAACAAGTCCAATTCTTTTCTTGACGGTAAAAGAGGAGATGTTACATATATCGGTTTATCAATCATAACAATTACAGTCTACAAATTTTTTTAAAAGTCCTCAGACGGAGTGAACACTTCTTGAAGCCACTCCGGCAAACCTCTCTTAAACTATTCTCCGGCCTAAAGAACTTGATCTTCAACGTATAATAAATACTGTGCCGTGGGAAGATAATTTCTTTGATTTTTCCTTTATACAAATAACTTAATACCTCCAAAGGATTCACCTTCTTGACTAAAGAAGAATGGGTAGAACCGTCTTCAAAAACTCCTAATTTCTCAAATGTGGATAATTGAAGTGTGGATTCCATGTTGAAAAAAACTTTCAAATACAATCCTCCCCAGACTGACATTGCAAAATCACAATCCGCTAAGTGCAACGCATTCGTATAGCGGGCAACCTTTCTCACAGTCTGTATGGTCAGTCGCACCAGTTCTTCGTTTTGGGTAAAACGGCGTTCTTTGAATACCGGCTTTATACCTGTGTCGTCCCGAGCATATCCTTTGGTAGAAGCATAAGGTGATACACAATAATACTGCTCTATCAGAGGCATGATTGAAGGAGTATATAAATGGGTGCCATAATAGCTATCAAAACTGCCGTACCGTATGGATAAGACTTCCGGAGCAGTACCCAGATAAAAGCATTTTCCGCGATATCCGCCTTCCCGTTCCAAAATACGGTTTATCATCAGTCGTGTAGTTCCTATCCATCCTACATCCACAATGGCCCAGGGGTCTTCGGAGAACAGTCCTTCCTGTCTAAAATAATCCACCACCAGGGCTCTCTCCTCAGCAGCCTTCGCTACAATCCGCTGCTTGAGTCCCGATGATTGGAGGTATTCGAAAAACAAATCTTCCTGTTCCTTTGTCTTTATACGCTTAAAAGTGATATGCTTCTTGAAATCCTCATCCAGGTCGCTCCTATCCACTCTCAAATCCTGAAGAAGATCACTCACTTTTATCCGGTTCACATACAAAGGACTTCCTCCTTTGCATTCATACAATTCTTCTTTACTTAAAGAATAGATGTTCGGCAAGAACAACGAATATCTCGAAACAAACAAATAGTGCAGCGTAATTTCCGGATAATTCTTCTGATATTCCTCTGCTATCTGCTGCAAGATATAACCGTCTCTCGACAGGAAGTACAAATGTCTGACTCCCTCCTCTCTTGCCTTACGGAACAAGTAAGAAACATAAGGGACATACATGGATGCTATCATATCTGCCGCATTATCCACATCGGCATTCCGTATACCGGAAGTAAGACGGGCCGCACGCTGTATGCCGGCAAGAATAGAAAAATCGGTACCTCCCGGAAAACTCATGGCCTGTTTCATGGCCTGTTTTTCCATCTCTGTATATCCGGTAGATATCAGATAAGCAGTTATTTTCTTCTTTAAGGCCGATTTATAGTCGCTGGACACGTTATCTCCCATATGCTCCCAATGCGTCAGGTGCTTGAAATGGGCACGTACGATATCATATAACCCTCCTTCCCTTTTGGTTGCCTTATATTCACACGAAACAAATACAATATCTTCCGGTAAAGCACATCCTTCGTCCTGCAGTTTCTTCTTCAACACCTGAGAAGGTAAGTACATATCCGAGATAAAACAGATAGTATAACCCTCTTCACGCTTTCTGGCAATTAAGTCCTTCACATAAGCTACCGGAATCAAATTGTCCATCTCCACCTCAATCTCTTTCTCAATCACGGACTCAATGTCCAGATCAGGAAAAGCCTGCCGGTCAAATACCGAATATATCTCCCGCAACGACAGATTCGTATGCTGAAACTGGATGACGGCTTTCCTTTCTGCCTCCATTCTCCAGAGAAAAAAAGCATTCTGCCGAATTTTATCAGAAGGATATAAACGTTGAGACAGTATATAAAAAATATTCTCAGGTGCACCGCAAAGACGCAACAGAGTCGTATCAAAGATATCAAATGAAGCCAGTTTCATATTACTTTTATCTGATTTTTATTATATACAGTCTCAAACCATATATTAAATAACAAATTACTACAAAGACTGCATGTCGTTCAATTTCTTATAATATCCATTCTTGGCCAACAGTTCCTCGTGCGTTCCGCGCTCTACAATTTCTCCTTCGAGCATCACACATATCTCATCGGCATTTTTGATGGTCGACAGACGGTGGGCAATGGCAATGGTCGTTCTTGTCTTCATCAGACGCTCCAAGGCATCCTGTACCAGACGTTCTGATTCCGTATCCAGTGCAGAAGTCGCCTCATCCAGAATCAGGATAGGAGGATTCTTCAGTACCGCACGTGCAATACTCAGACGCTGACGCTGACCTCCCGAGAGTTTACCTCCGCGGTCACCGATATTCGTATCATATCCGTCAGGAGTCTCCATGATGAAGTCGTGTGCATTGGCAATCTTAGCAGCAGCCACTACCTGTTCCATTGTAGCATTTTCCACTCCGAAAGCAATGTTGTTGAAGAAAGAATCATTGAACAGAATGGCTTCCTGATTCACATTTCCAATCAGGCTGCGCAGATCGTGTACCGTCACATCCTTTATGTTGATTCCGTCGATAGTAATCTCGCCTGCCTGTACATCGTGGTAGCGCGGCAACAAATCGACCAAAGTCGATTTTCCTGAACCGGACTGACCCACCAGAGCCACTGTCTTTCCTTTCTGTACGGTCAGATTGATGTGCTTCAGTACCTCCCGACGTCCGTCATAGCTGAAAGAGATATCCTTGAATTCAATCTTATCCGACAGTTCTTTCAAAGGAACAGGATGTTCCGGTTCCTTGATGTTGTTTTCTGCCTTCAGAATCTTGTCTACACGTTCCATGGAAGCCAATCCCTTCGGAATGTTGTAACCAGCCTTTGAAAACTCCTTCAACGGATTAATCACACTGTACAGGATGACCATATAGAAGATAAAGGTAGAAGCGTCGATGGTAGAAGTATTACCCAAAATCAGTGAACCTCCGAACCAAAGTACGATGACAATCAGGATTGTACCCAGAAACTCACTCATCGGATGTGCCAATGCCTGACGGGTAGCCACTTTATTGGTCGCATCACGCAGTTCGTTGCTGCAGCGGACGAAACGGCCGATCATCTTTTCTTCGGCGAGGAATGCCTTGATGATACGCAGTCCACCCAATGTCTCATCAAGCTGAGACATCGTATCACTCCACTTGCCCTGTGCCTCCAGCGACTGGCGCTTCAACGCACGGCCCACACGGCCCATTACCCATCCCATAGAGGGAAGTACCAGGATAGTGAACAGAGTCAGCTGCCAGCTGGTGACAATCAGCGTGGCAAAATAAGAGACAATCAGGATCGGGTTTTTAATCAACATGTCCAGTGAACTGGTAATGGAGTTTTCAATTTCTCCCACATCCCCGCTCATACGGGCAATGATGTCTCCTTTCCGTTCTTCCGAGAAAAAGCCCAGAGGAAGATACATCACCTTTGAATACACCATAATACGGATGTCACGGACCACTCCTGTACGAAGCGGAATCATGATGGCAGAAGAACCGAAGTAACAAGCTGTTTTCAGCAACGTCATTCCCGCCAGGAAAACACCCAAAAGCAGCAATGCAGTCGAAGACCCGAAAGTCAGGATAAGCTGAGAAACATAATAATAGAAATTATTGACTGCCACTTCTTGCAGACTGGCGCTTCCCCATTCCATATACTCATACACCTTTGTACTGTCTCCTGTCTTAAACAGAATATTCAAAATAGGCACCAATAGAGTAAACGAAAACACATTAAACACCGCCGACAATACATTCAGTGCAACGGCTGTCAACGCGTATTTTTTATATGGCGACACAAAGCGCCGCATCATTCGCAGAAATTCTTTCATGCAGGTTGATATTATTGATTAATGATTGATTTTATAAAAATAAAACAAAAAATTTACTTGAACAAATATAAGGGGCAGCTACCTCCAGATTATCCCGTTTATTCAGGATTCACCACCAGTTGGTTTCCGTTCATCCGCTCCATATATTGCTGGATAATGGCTTTCAGCTGATTTTCCATCGGCTGTTGCACATCGGTCTGTCCCAGCAGGTTGTGCTTCAACAAGACGTCTTCCTTGAAATTATACAGGGCAATCGACTGTCTTCCGTCGAACTGCAGCAGGTAGTCTCCCTTGAAGAACTGATAAATACCGTCCAGGTAATTCACCGCATAAGTTTCCTCTGGAGGAGTGTTCAGCAGGTCGCATCCGAAAGCCACATACGGCCGGTCGTATCCCAGGTAGCCCAATACCGTCGGCATAATATCAATCTGCTGTGAGATACCGGGGCGCTTGCCCTGCAGACTTCCGTCGGGCGTGTAGAAGATAATCGGTATCGAGAAGATTCCGGCTTCCGTCTGATACTCCGCATGTTCATTCTGATTGGTATGATCGGCAGTCAGCACAAACAGCGTATTCTTGAACCACGGTTCCTTGGAGGCAGTCTCAAAAAAGCGCTGCAAGGCATGGTCGGAATAACGGATGCATTTATGAATCGGAAGAGAACTCTCCGGATATACCGACCGGTAGCGTTCCGGGATATTAAACGGATGGTGAGAAGAGGCCGTGAAGATTCCCGTAGAAAAAGGCTCCTTGAACTCAGACATCTTTTCGGCATAGAACTGCAGAAACTCTTCATCCCAGATGGCCCAGTTGCCATCGAAGAACTCATCATTGCCAAACTCGGTCCGACCGAAATAATCCTGGTATCCGGCAGCCCGGGAGAAAGCCTGAAAGCCCATCGAGCCATTGGCAGCTCCATGGAAGAAAGCCGTATAATACCCCTTCTTGCGCAGTTCTCCGGCCACACTCGTCAGACTGTTCAACGAGGCAGGGGTCAGGAAAAAGGCTTCCACAAACATCGGAATGCTCGACAGCGAAGAAGGCATACCGTCGATGCTGGCCCGCCCGTTGGCAAAAGAATATTCAAAATACATACTCTTCTGAATCAAAGAATCCAGGAAAGGAGTATATCCCTTGTATTTCCCGCCTTCCAATGTCGGGTTCAGTGCCCCGATATATTCTTTTCCAAAACTTTCCAATATCATTACCACCACATTTTTAGGCTTGAAAACCGTGGAATCGGAAGGCACACAAACCGGGTTGAAGGCTTTCAGCATCTCCTCGCGGTCAGTGTAATACTCAGGTACCACGAAAGGCTTCTTGCCAATGGTACGGAACATGGAGAACGGAGTATTCAGTACAATTCCGGTCTCAATCGGTCTGTCTACATACTGGTTGGCATTACTGATGGTAATCGGACGAGTCTGACGGGTCATTCCCCCTCTCATACCGAAGACGATGAACGGCGCACAGGCCAACAGGAACAGGGTATTCGATACGTAATAGGCGGGCAAGGACTTGCGCACCTCGGTAGCCGGCAACTGATACAGACGGTACAGCAGAAAAGCGATGACTGCCGTCAGCAATACCAGGTACCAGTGATTCACAAACTCAATGCCGATAATGCGTCCCAGGTTGTCCTCGTTGGCAAACTGGCTGAATACCGAGCAGGTAGTTCTCCGGTTGGTAAACTGAAAATAGACCGTATCCATCAGATTGGCTACCACACAGAGCGTATTCACGATGACATACAGCCATCTTACGAACTTGTGATAAGCCGGTACTTCTTTCCAATGCAGCGGAAACAAAAACAAGAGTATGAAAAGCGCGTTTGCATACATGATGGCAGAGGTATCAAAATACAGTCCTCCCCCACACAGTTCCAGAAAATGGGAAAAAGTAAGGTCCTTGAAAAACGCCGCGTTTTCCCACAAAAAGACCAGACGGCAAAGCATGAACACCACATATACCCAAAAGATATTGATAAACAATGCCTTCAGGGTCTTCCACTGACTCATCCAATTATTATTCATATCTTCTACTAATTTCAGTATAATCTTTTGTTATCATCTCATAGCACAACTTCAGCCAGATCAGCACGCAAGGAAGGGCTTTCAGGGCATAAGGTTGTACGAATGTCTTGCGCAGGTATTCCGGGAACAGGTCGGAAGGTGACATACTGGTCAGAATAAAGGCAAACACCATCAGTGCAATGTCCCATTTGTTGCGCTTCCACGGGGCGGTCACATACCAGATGGCAACTCCCATGAAGGCAATGATATAGGTACTCGACTCGCTTCCTGTGCTGAACAGCACCACAAACAGCAGGACCGAAGCCAGCAGGGCATAGCGGAAAGCCAGGTTCCGGTATTGCTTGAAGCGCAGATAAGGAACCCCAAACACGGCTGCCCGATAGCCAACAATATCCCGCAGTTTATCCGCGCACTCAGTGAAGGCAATATCGGTCTGGCCTACGAAACAATTGCCGAACGCAGCAACCTGCCCGCTATCTGCGGACGTGTATGCCCGCATGAACGTCAATGCGAAGCTCACTGCGTTTTAACTAAAAATAAACACGGAATCGAAATCGGCAGTTTGGAAATGTTTATCGCTGATTTCGCTCACGAAAATAATCTGAAGCCACTTCCTCCTTCTACCGGCAAACGCGGAAAAGTTGCCGTTATCGGCAGCGGACCTGCAGGTCTGACGGTGGCAGGCGATCTGGCTAAAATGAATTTCGCCGTCACTATTCTTGAGGGACAATCAGAACCTGGTGGCATTCTGCTGTTCGGCATCCCGGAATTTCGTCTGCAAAAAGACGTTGTCCGCCGCGAGATCACTGAACTGCTGCATTTAGGCGTAGAAATCAAGACCAACATGCTGGTCGGGCCGGACTTTACAGTTGATGATTTATTCGAACAGGGCTATGATGCTGTTTTTATGGGTACAGGCACTTCTCTGCCACGTACTTTAGATATCCCAGGTAAAGAACTGTCCGGTATTCTGACTGCCACATATTTTCTGCGTATGGTAGTACTTTCAGATTCCGGAAAATTAGACGAAAGTGAAACACTGCTGCATGACGGCGATAACGTAGTAGTTATCGGTGCCGGCAACGTGGCTATGGACGCCGCTCGTACTGCAATACGCCGCGGTGCAGAAAACGTGACTATCGTCTATCATAAAACCGAAGCCGAAATTTCCAGCTTCCCGTCCGAATACGAAGCGGCAGTTAAAGAAGGCGTACAATTCAATTTTCTGAAGCAGCCCATTGCTTATCTGAACAAAAAGCAGATGCGTGCTTTAAACAATATCCGCCGCAAACCGGCAGAATCTGACGAAACAGATCTGGCTGGACTTTTAGTACAAAACATCACCAAAACTGATGACGGTCAGTTCGTAACCGAAGGCGGTCAGGAAGTCATTCCCTGTGATTGTGTTATCCTGGCTATCGGACAGCGACCTGCAGCCCGTATCGTTTCTACTACTAAAGGTATTCAGGTCGACGGCCGTGGTTTTGTTATTACCCGTGAACGCCCTTACGGTATGACTACCAGAGCCGGAGTTTTCAGCAGCGGTGATGTAGTACACGGCCCTGCAACCGTAGTTTTGGCAATGAAGGAATCTAAAAAAGTAGCGGCAGGTATTGCTCAATATATCGATGCAAAAAAACTGCTGGAAGACTGCTGTGAAGATTAACAAATAACTAAAGCCCCTGCTTAAATAAGCAGGGGCTTTACTTTTTTCACAAAAAACTCCTGCCGCAATAGGCGGCAGGAGTTTAATTTTAATATTCTACTTTTGGCAGCGTAGCAAAGCCTTTTTCCAAATCTTCATCAGTAGGAACATAATCTACCATAGTTCCCTGATTATAAGCCTGATAAGCGGCTAAATCAAAATAGCCAGTACCGGTCAAACCAAAAACAATAACTTTTTTCTCGCCGGTCTCACGACATTTAATTGCTTCGTCCATCGCTACACGAATAGCATGTGAACTTTCAGGAGCAGGCAATGTACCTTCACAGCGGCAGAACATCGTAGCTGCTTCAAACACTTTTGTCTGTTCCACGCTGCGCGCTTCCATCATCCCATCATGATAAAGTTTAGAGACGATCGGCGACATACCATGATAACGGAGTCCACCGGAATGGTTAGGTGAAGGCATAAATCCACTGCCTAAAGTATACATCCGCATCAGCGGTGTAGTTTGTCCGGTATCACCGAAATCAAAAGCATATCTGCCGCGGGTCAAGGAAGGGCAGGAAGCCGGTTCAACGGCAATAAAATGAATATTATTTTTTCCTTCAAGCTTATCTGCCATAAACGGCGTAATCAACCCGCCAAGGTTCGAACCGCCACCGGCACAGCCGATGACTATATCCGGCTGAACACCGTATTTATCAAGTCCGAGCTTAGTTTCCAGGCCGATAATACTTTGGTGCAGCACTACATGATTAAGTACACTGCCTAATACATAGCGGCAGTTATCTGTTTTCATCGATACTTCCATTGCTTCTGAGATAGCACAGCCCAAGGACCCGCCTGTACCGGGGTTTTCTGCCAAAATCCTGCGTCCTACTTCAGTAGTATCCGAAGGTGAAGGAATAACTCTGGCACCATAAGTTTCCATAACGGCCTTACGATAAGGTTTTTGCTCGGCTGAAACCTTAACCATATATACGGAAAGATCAATGCCAAAATAACCGCAGGCCATCGAAAGAGCAGTCCCCCATTGTCCGGCACCTGTTTCCGTAGTCAGGTGAGTCAGCCCTTGCTGCTTAGCATAATAAACCTGAGCAACAGCAGAATTGAGTTTATGCGAACCGGAAGTATTAGTGCCTTCGAATTTGTAGTAAATTTCTGCCGTCGTACCCAACGCTTTTTCCAAATTATAGGCTCTGGTCAATGGTGATGGACGATACATTTTATAAAAATCACGGATTTCTTCCGGAATTTCAATAAATTTATTGGTATTATCCAGCTCCTGCTCAATCAGCTCGTCACAGAAAACAGGGCGCAGATCATCAGCAGTACAAGGCTTAAAGGTCACCGGATTGATAAACGGGTCCGGAGCCTCCTGCATATAAGGGCGAATATTCTGCCAATATTTCGGCAGCTCATCTTCGGATAAATTGATTTTATATGGTATTTTTGTCATAAGTCACCGTCCTTTCTATTCTGCTTTAGCGGCCTTCAGCGCCGCATATGCTTCTTTGAGCAGTAAAACAGTCAGTACCAGCAAAACAGTAGAAATTCCTGATACGATATAGTTATTCAAATTAGCGGCAATCATCTGTACCAAAGCCACAATAGTAGTTACCAGCATAAAAGCCATCGGGTACATAATGAATCCGGCGCTTTTTTTCAGAGAACGAATTACCCAAACACCCATTGCCAAAAGCGCAATCGCAGCAACCAGCTGGTTAGTAGCGCCGAAAACAGGCCAGATCATCTGCCATGCAGCAACTTTACCGGTCTTAACAAAAATAAGAGCTAAGGCCACGCCAACACTTATAGCTGTAGCAAGATATTTGTTCAAGCTCATGCCTGTAAATTCCTGCAGCTGATAACGCGCCAAACGGGTAGCCGTATCAAGCGAGGTAAGAATAAAGGAGTTGAGAGCCAGTAAGCCAAGTGCAGTACCAACGCGCGGAGAAATACCCAGCAGCGAAGCAAACTGGCCTAAGCCGTTGCCATACACAACAGTCGGACCGCCTTGCAGCATTTCGCCGCTCATCATAATCGTACCCAACGCAATAACGCCAACAACACCTTCCAGCAGCATAGCACCATAACCAACAGGAACAGCATCAGTTTCGCGCTTCAGCTGTTTGGACGTAGTGCCGGAAGCAACCAGAGAATGGAAGCCTGAAATAGCACCGCAGGCTACTGTAATAAAAAGCAGAGGCCAGAGCCAGTCTCCGGAAGCAGTAACAAACCCCTTAAATGCAGGTAATTTTACTTCATAGCTGGCACCGCCAAAAATCATGCCCACACCGCCGATAAACACGGAAAAATATAACATATACGAGGCCAGATAATCGCGAGGCTGCAGAAGCAGCCAAACAGGCAATACTGAAGCGGCAAAGATATACACGATCAAAGCCATACGCCAGGTATCAAGGCTCAGAGCAAAGGTTGACTGCACCCAGGAGCTTTCTATACCAAATATCAGCGAACCGAATAAAATCGGCAGCATAATAATCGTACTGACTTTTAAAGATATACCATAGTGATAAATAGCGACACCAAAAACCATCGCCAGAAAAATATACAGGGTCGCTGTGAAAGCGACAGCGGGGTCAGCAGCAAAGGTCTGTGCTGCTAATTCCAAAAATACAGCAATTACCAGTGTTAAACTGAGCCAGGTAAAAGCAAGAAATAACTTGTGGCCGCGGGCACCGATCCATTGACGGACAACTTCGCCGATCGACATACCTTTATGACGAATAGACGCAACCAAAGCACCCATGTCGTGTACACCACCAAAAAAAATACAACCGATAATAATCCAAAGTAATGTTGGCAGCCAGCCAAGTGCTGCCGCTGCCGCAATGGGACCTACAACAGGTCCGGCACCAGCAATCGAGGCAAAATGATGCCCCATCAAAACCGCCGGATGAGCAGGGCAATAATCAATATCGTCCTGTAATTCAGTAGCCGGAGTTTTACGATTTGGGTCTAAATCGTAAAAACGGCTTTGAAAGCCGCCATAAAATTTGTAAGCGACAGCAAAACAAAGAATCGTAATTACAAAAATGGTCAGTAACATAAAATATCCCCTTCGCGAACTTATTGCAGAATTACTCTGCCGCAGCGCCGTTGCTGCGCTAAATAGATCAAATCATCAAAACGCTTTTCCGCATCCCCCTCCTTATACTGCAATATTTCCAACCAGCCGCGTATACCAAGCCAAAAAACTTTTTTTGTCAATCTGGTCTCATGGCAGTCCAACAGCAGAAACCTGTGCGTCATAACGTCTTCCCTGCTCTGCCAATTTTCCCGCAGCCAATTTACTGATCTATCGCCTTCATGACGGATTACTATATAATCATCCGCATAATAGCGGGCAATTTCACCTGCCAGACAATCCTTGACAAATGCAGTCTGACGATACCATCCCTGCATCCCGCCAGCTGACCAGGGCACAAAGCCATAACCTTTTAAAAAATCTTCCCACTCTTTCATACAGCGCTCCTGTCTACAAGTTTGCTTTACGCCAGGCGTTCAACGCGCCACAGAAATCTTCCCACAACTGGGGCAGCATTTCTACCGCCGCCTCTGCTTTAGCGCGTTCCCATCCGGCAAACAGCCCTGCCTCATAGCGCAGCTGCACATTACCAGCATCCTCGAGAAAACACTGCACTAACTTAGCGTTGATAAAATCATCATGTAAAAAGCCCAGCATATCCTGCAGTCTTTTCAACCGCCGCAGCAGATTACTGTCGCGCGGTACTTCCGGCAAGGTCTGCAGCGCATAACGAAAACGTTTGATCTTAATCCTGATCTGGTGCAGTTCCAGCATATTATGAAAATCCGGATATTTTCTATCAATAGTTTCCAGTTTTTCACTCCACTCATTCAAACGTCTGCTGATAAATTTCCTGATTTTTTTATCAGCCAGATTTGAAGCCAGTGGCCTCTCATGCAACCAAATACTGAACTGCGCCAGCGTTTTGGTCATGATGCTAAGGTCCGCCTTCTGCAGACATGCTGCAGTTTCCTCCACACGCAGCTTCTGCAGGAGCTCTTCCACCTGAGTTGGTACTGTCAGCTTACCGCCTGAAGCAGCTGCCTGCAACTTTATTTTTTCACAGGTCATTAAAGCCACATCCAGCTCACGCAGCCGTGACAGTATTTCACCCTGCTGCCGCAGGGTATTTTGCCAGGCAACTGTACTGTTTTTTTGCAGCACCGGTTTAAAAAAACTCAAAGTCGAACGCAGCCGGCGCAATTTTACCCGCAGCTGTCTGACAAAAACCTTTTCTTCCGGCTGCTGCAGAAATTGCTGCCAGGCTTTACTGACCACATAAATCTGCCAAGGAAGATGGCAAACGGCCATCGCCTGCAGACTGCCATTTTTATAGGCAGGCAGCTTCCTAAAATCATAGGTTCCGTTCTCCTGGGCCAAACGCTGCTTCAGATCCGGTTCGGCTATAATCAGCGACATCCGGCAGCAAAGTTTTTCGATAACCGTACTCAGCTTCGTTAGCTCTTTACTGGTATAAACAACAGTCATCTCGCGAAGAGGAAGCAGCTTGGCCGCCATGATTACGATGCCTTCTTTCGCAATAAGCCTTAATTCACTGTTTTTTACCGGCGGCTGCAACTCCGTTTCGCGGCATCTCAATACTGCCTCTTCCCCGTCGATCTCAAACCGCCGTTCACATTCTTCAGTTCTGCAGGCTTTCCAGCCGGTAATGATACGCAGGCGTTCAGCCAAATCGACTTCGCTCACACCTGATACATCTTGCAGGCATAACATTTTCTTCACTGCTCCCCCTCCTTTCTTCTGGTCTGTTTTACTTGTCAGTCTTTTATTTGCACCTGCGCCGGTAAGGGGTCCCCTGCCAAACCTGCCAAAATATTCGCAGCTGCCAGCTTCGCCATGGCATCACGTGTTTCCACCGTTGATGCGGCAATGTGCGGGGTTACCGTAATATTGGAGAGTGTCAGCAGCGGATGATCACCGGGCAATGGTTCCGGTTCAACCACATCAATCGCCGCATAAGCGATCTGCCCGCTTCGCAGAGCTTCATAAAGTGCCTGCGTCTCGACGACTCTGCCGCGGGAAATATTGATAAAACGCGCCGTTGGTTTCATTTTAGCAAAAGCTTCTTCATTGAACATTCCAGCCGTTGCCGGTGTTAAATTAACTGTTACCAAAACAAAATCCGCCGTTTGCAGCAAATCGTCAAATCCAGCATAACTGATGCCCAGCGCTGCTTCATCAGCACGCCGGTGCCTGTTATGATAAATAACCTTCATTTTACTGGCCTGGGCCCTGGGCACTACGGCACTGCCAATGTCACCCAACCCGACAATTCCCAGAGTTTTTCCAGCCAGATCAACGCCGAAGCCAAGGCCCTTCCGTTCGCCCCATTTGCCGCTTTCAACGTGCCGCCAGCCACGGGCAATACTTCTGGCACTATCTAAAATCAGCCCGTACGCAAGATCGGCAACAGCATCCACCAGTACGCCCGGCGTATTACCTACTGCAATTCCGTGTGCGCTGCAGGCAGCGATATCAATATTATCATATCCAACCGATGCCTGAGCAATTACCTTCAGCTTCGGTGCTTTGGCCAGGAAAGCTTCATCAACCTTAATATTGCCAATAGAATAAAGTCCTTCAGCTTCTGCAAGCCAGCTGTCAAATTGTTCCTGCGGCACTTTGCCGCCCTGCTGCCATGACAGCAGTCTAGTCTGTTCATTCAATATATCATAGGCCACCTGCCGCAGTTTACCACTGGCAGCCACAGTCATTTTTTTCAGATCGGTCATTACTGTCACCTCTCTTTAAAAATTAATGTTTGGGAATAATTTCCAGCCAATAATTATCAGGATCAGCAATAAAATAAATACCCATCGCTGGATTTTCATACACGATACAGCCCATTTTCTGATGTTTTTTATGGGCAGCAGAATAGTCTTCAGCTTCAAATGCAAGATGGAACTCATTCTCGCCCAAATTATACGGTTCCTTACGGTCACACAGCCAGGTCAATTCCAACTGATGCGGAGTCTGTCCGTCGCCTAAATAAACCAAAATAAAACTGCCGTCACCTGCTACTTTACGGCGGACCTCTTTTAATCCCAAAGCGTCCTCATAAAATTTCAGGCTTTTTTCCAAGTTAAGCACATTAAAATTGTTGTGTAAAAATTTAAATACCATTTTTTACCCTCCTTTAATATTGTACTGTTTCAATTATTCAAAAAAATCTGCTTAAAAAGCAGCAGCGCCATCGCAAACGATGCGACGATTTTGCCAAGCATGGCAACAAACTGTGTCTGTGCTGCCTTCCATGCCAGCGCGAACGCATTCTCCTTATTCCTGGTACGCATAAACTCGTAACCGAAGGCAACGATATACGAACCAACTGCGCCGCCCAAAACAGAGCCCAGCACCGGGAAAAAGCCTGTACCGATGACAGCGCCTATAAAAGTACCGACAGCAATCAGAAATACCGCACCCCACGATACTTTATGCCGCCGAATTCCAAAAAACGATACGATAAATTCCCAGATCTCACCAAAAGCATAAACCAGCACCAGCGCCGATAAAAGACGTCCATCAAAGTATCTGGCTTCATCAAAAAAAGCATAACCTATGCCTGCAGCTAACATAATTGTATTGCCCGGCAGGTCGAGCAGCGTCAGCAACGGACCTACAACCACTATCAAGGCTCCGAATGCCCACTCTACTAAAAATTCCACACAAAGTCCTCCTTAACGAAGATTAAAATATATTATAACATATTTATGATAAATAGTTAGATAATTGTATGACTCTTATGTGAATTATTGTTTTTTGTTTACGCAAATGTTACAATATCTACAAATATCTTTTAGAGGAGTAACTACAATGGATCTGGACGCTCTTTTTATTCTTCTGCAGCCCTGGCTCAGACCTTTTCTGGCGTTTGTTTTTTTTACATTTTTACGTTATTTTTACAGAGCCGTATTACTGCGTGTACTGCATCGTTTTAACAGCAAAACATCCTTTGAATACGGAGAAGACCTGCTGAACGCTTTTGAAAAGCCAGTGCATTTTTTCCTATTTATTTTTGCTATTTATGCAGCGCTTAATTGCTCGCCTTTGACCTTTATAGCTGACCATCCTTCTATCGATCAGCTTCTGCGCAGCTTTTTCATCATCTGTTTCATCTGGGGCCTTTACAACCTCAGCGACACCACGCATGGTATCGCCATGAAGGTACTCCTTAAAGCAGGCGTTGAATTTGATCTGGCGCTATCCAATGTGGTTTCCACAACCTTACGCATCCTGCTTATCATTTTGGGTTTTGTCATGATCGCCAAAGAATGGAATTACGATATTACCGGGTTTATCGCCAGTTTGAGTATTGGCTCACTGGCTGTCGCCCTAGCCGCTAAAGATTCTCTGGCCAACGTATTCGGCAGTCTGGTCATCATCATTGACAAACCTTTTGTGATCGGCGACTGGATCTCGGCTAACGGCATCGAAGGCACTGTAGAAAAAATCACCTTCCGCAGCACTTGTCTGCGTACTTTTCCACAGGAACTTGTCTATATCCCCAACTCCCTGCTCTCCAACACGGCCATCACCAATTTCAGTAAACGTGAAAAAAGACGGCTTGATTTTGTATTGGGATTGACCTACGACACGACCTATCAGCAAATGGAAAAATTTGTCGGCCGCCTGCGCGAATATCTCATGCATCATGATGGTGTTTATGACGACGGCATCACCGTCAATTTTCAGGATTTCGGTGGCAGCAGCCTGGACATCAGAATAATCTGCTATACTAAGGCCAGCGCTTACGCCAGTTTTATGGATGTCCGCCAGCAAATCAACATCGATATCATGAAAATGTTAGAAGAAGAAAATCTTGGCTGTGCATTCCCAAGTACCAGCGTTTATTTTGAAACACCGCTGGTCCAAAAGCAAGCCGCTCCACCAACAGATGCCCCTAAAACTGAAGTACAAGCCTGAAACAAAAAACGCTCCTTAAAAAAGGAGCGTTTTTTTATATTTTATTCCCATAGATCAACAATTGCGAATTTACCAACATCGACCAAGCCTTTATCGCTGAGCCTCAAACTGGGAATAACCGGTAACGCCAGAAATGAAAGGCAATTAAAAGCATTCACATTTTCCGGCACTCCCAGTTCAGCAGTCCAAAAGTTCAGCTGCTGCAGCTTATGCTGCACAAATTCAGTATTCTGATCACTCATCAGACCGGCAAGAGGCAGAGGCAGCATAGCTTTTACTTCTCCATCTGCCACCACTGCCAGGCCACCGCCGGCTTCCTGCAAAGCAACTGCAGCCGTCAGCATGTCCTGATCGTCAACCCCGACCACAATCAGATTATGCGAATCATGCGCTACAGTCGAAGCCAAAGCACCGCGCTGCAAACCAAAGCCCCGTACCAGGCCTACACCTGTATTCCCATTACTACCATGTCTTTCCCAAACTGCCAGTTTTAGAATATCACGCTCAGTATCACTCACAACGAAACCAGCTTCTGCTTTAGGCTGCACATATTCTGTTTCAGTCAAAATCTGCTCTGGAACAATGCGAATAACACGGGCCTTTCTGCCATTCATTACCGGCAAGCGCAGCTGCTGTTCACGCACATCTTCCAAGTGCATGGTATTCTCAGGAGCTTTTAGCAGCGGCGGTGACTGCCAGAGCAGTTTTTGTTTATTTACAATAACGACACCGTTTTTTAGGACCAGCTGTGGCTGAAAATTTACCAGATTATTAAAAACACAGATATCCGCCTTATAACCGGGTGCTAATGCACCTCTGTCATACAGTCGAAACCTTTCTGCTGTATTCAAGGTCGCCATCTGTAATAACTGTTCAACAGGATAACCATGCGCTGTACCAATCTCAATCAAATAATTGATGCTGCCTTCACTCACAAGCTCATCTAAATGCCTGTCATCTGTTGCCAGACAGCAGCGACGGCAATTAAGCGGCGTTACTGCCGGCAGTAACGCTAACAAATTATGGGCCCCAGAAGCCTCTCTCAGCATCAGATAAGCACCTCGGCGCAGTTTCTCCATTGCTTCATCCGCCGTTGTTGCTTCGTGGTCAGAACTGATCCCTGCGGCCAGATAAGCATTGAGAGCTTTACCGCTTACACCTGGAGCATGCCCGTCGCACAGGCTGCAGCCAGCCAACGCAAGTTTATCAAGCACTGCTGCCGCAGCATTGATCGTCCCCGGATAATTCATCATCTCACCCAATCCCAGTACTCTTGGATGACTGACCAGCGGCTCCAGCTTTGCAGCTGTAAGCACGGTACCACTGGTCTCCATTTCAGTAGCAGGCACACAAGAAGGCAGCATAAAGAAAACGTCTAAAGGTATTGCCTCTGTTTCTGTAAGCATCAATTCAATCCCTGCTGTTCCAAGGACATTAGCAATTTCATGAGGATCGGCAAAAATCGTCGTTACTCCATTCAAAAGTAAAATTTTTGCCAGCTCACGCGGAGCAACCATTGTACTTTCAATATGAAGATGAGAGTCCATCAAACCGGGAGTCACATATTTACCGGTAACATCAATTTCTTTTTTACCGCTGTAGCTGCCGATACCGGCAATAGTTTCTCCAACTATAGCTACATCGCCAATTTCCCATTCACCTGTAAAACTATTGAAAATACAACCGCCTTTTAACACTATGTCAGCTGGGACTTCACCTCTGGCAGCAGCCAAGACCTCTGTCAAATCTATATTCTTCATCACAATTCACAACCTTTACCAAAAGTTCTCTGCTTTTATTGTCAGCCATACACAGTAAAAACGCAAGCTTTATTTTATTTATTTCTTCACTCTCAGACCTGGTTTTGTATTTTACATTCCCACCTTTAAAAAGGTATAAAAATAACAGGCGCCACCGAAACTGGTGACGCCTGTTATCAAGGGGAAAGGGTATCTATATGAACGGTAGCTGACCGTTATTTTTTCAAAACGGTAACGTAATATTTACCATTTTCTACTTCTACGCCATGGGAATCATGTTCAAAAGCAGGGAATTGTCTGTCAAAGCCTTCTAAGGCTTTCAGATAACCAAGTGCAGGGCCGTCGGCAGGACCGGCATTTTCACCAGGCATGATCAGCGGAATTCCAGGCGGATAAGGAACAATACCTGTAGCTAAGGTACGCTCAGCAACACCGTCAAGATCTACTTTTTCAACATTATCAAGCACCAGTTGTTCATAAGCTGCTGCTGGGCTCATATCAGGATGCGGCAATACAGCGAAACCTTCGGACATAAATTCTGTCGTTTTGAGCTCTTTCATTGCTGCAAACATTTCCTCGCACAAGTCGCGCAGGCCCATACCTGCATAACGCTGCGGAGCTGCTTTAACAACATCAGGCAATACTTCTTCCAAAGCAGTGTTGTTGTCATAGTCTTCTTTAAATTTGATCAAGGTATCGATCAAAGTGCCCCATTTACCTTTAGTAATACCGATAGAGAACAGCATCAGAACAGTAAAGTCAGTTGTCTTCTCAGGAATGATGCCATTGGCAGTAAGATAAGCGGACAAAATGGAAGCAGGTACGCCCATTTTACCCAACCCGTCAGGACCGATGCCCGGAGTGGTGATAGATACTTTGATCGGATCTAACATGCAGTATCCGTCTTCGATATCACCGAAGCCGTGCCATGCGTCATTAGGATGCAGGACCCAGCATTCCGGTTCGGTAGCCAGGTATTCGGGGTTGGCCAGACGAAAAGCAATTTTCTTGCCTTCAGCGTCTTTAACAAAATCAGGCTGCCAGCAGTTAAAGAACCATTCGCCCTGATCGGCAAAGTCTGCATTCAGTTTTGCCATCAATTGACGGAAGGCTACTGCTTCATGGATCGATTCGTCAGTCAGCGCTTTACCGCCTTTACCATCCATCATTGCTGCTGTGATATCGTTAGAAGCAATAATCGGATAGTTCGGGGAGGTAGATGCCTGCATCATAAAGGATTCATTAAAACGGCTGTGATCGACATTCTTTTTACCTTCACGGATATGAATGAAGGAAGCCTGAGAAAGAGCAGCCAGTAATTTATGGGTGGATTGAGTTGCAAAAACCGTCATATCAGTTGGTTTGTGGTCGGCAGGATTGCCGTACATGGCAAAGCGGTCTTTATAAATAGGATTGAAGCGGGCATAGCCATACCATGCTTCGTCAAAATGCATGCGGTCAACGCTTTGTCCAAGTAATTCTTCAACACGACGGGCATTGTAACACAAACCATCATAGGTGGAGTTGGTAACGATTGCATGTACAGGAGTAGAATCTATATCTTTAGTAATCAAGGAGTTTTCAGAAATAGTTTTCTTGATTGCTTCAGCCTGCAAAGCTTGCGGCGGAATAGGGCCGATAATACCGTAGAAGTTACGCAGCGGCATCATATAGTTAGGGATAGCGCCGCTCATGGTCATCGCCTGTTCTATGGATTTATGGCAGTTACGGTCACACAATGCAACCTGATTATGAGTTACGCAAGCCATAAAGATTACTCTGTTAGAGGTAGAAGAACCGTTGGTAACATGATAGGTACGATGAGCGCCGAATACTTTAGCGGCATATTTTTCACTGGCACCGATCGGTCCGGAATGATCAAGCAAAGAACCAAGCTCGCCGACAGAGATCGATAAATCGCTGCGGAACAGATTTTCGCCAAAGAAATCAAAATAAGCACGTCCTGCAGGTGCTTTCATAAAAGCAGTACCACCGGTATGACCCGGAGTATGCCAGGAATATTCATGCACCTGAGAGAATTTAGCCAAAGCCTTAAACATCGGCGGCAGCAGATTTTTCAAATAAGTATCAATCGCTGCTTCGATACGGCCGGCAATAAAGTTAGCAGTATCTTCATACAACCAGATGAAGTCACTGGTTTCTTTCAATACTTCCAGAGGAATATCAGCAACGTCGGCACGATCTGCAAATAAAAATACAGGTACGTTTTCGGCACGGCTGCGTAGTTTGTTTAAAACATCTTTAGCAGCCTGATGTGTATTGTCTTCTGCCAGATCCCAGTCCAGAAGTATTGCTTGGATCATCGGGTCAGCGACAATCATCATTTCGGCATCGAATGCTGTTGTAGCGGTGAGCACTTCAATTTCATGTTCTCCTAAAACATTACTCAGTTTATCGAGAGCACTTTCATCCAGGGTATTATGATCGCAAAGGTCATGTACCAACAAAATTCTTTTGCCTTTTGTTTTGGAAATAATCATTTTTTTCACTCCTTAATTAATTTTTTAGTTATCTATGCTAACAGATTGAGTAGTAGTAGAACCTACCTTATCCGGAGCTTGTGTAGTAGTCGTTATGTTAGTACGATGTTTGAGTTCCATATTTTTATCGATACCGACAGAGTACCAGAACGTACCGACCAAGGTAAGGATCGTAATAGCCAGGGAAGTGTAACGAACCCATCTCGGCGAGAATCCGCCAGGAGTTTCGTGCAGCTCTTCCAGCTCATGTTTTCTGGTAACAGCGCCGGAGAAGAATACGATCGTAGCGATAACGAAAATCAGTGACCACCGTGTCTGGTTACCATTGGATGTTACAAGTGCAGCCATACTGTAGACAGCTGCTATCAAACCGATGATACATGATTTATTGTAATCTTTCGGTGATAACTTTCCATAACCTAAAACCTTGATAGAAATACTGGAATAAATATAAGGCAGTAAAGTCAGGATAACGGCTATTGATGCGATCTTACCAAATTGCTGACTGGCAGAAGGCGACATGGTTGCCAAAACCTGTATTGTCATGATACCAGCAACAATAGCCAAGCCTGCAGAAGGCACGCCTTTAGAGTTGGTACGGGCAAAAACATTACCGAACAAACCGTCATCAGCAGCAGCTTTAGCACTTTGTCCAACCAGCAGCGTCCAGCCTGCCAGCGAACCCAGGCAGCCTAAAGCCGCACAGATAGCTACGCCGTTACCAGCGATTTCACCGAAGGCCAGTCTTGCGGCATCAGCAAAAGGTGCCGATGAATTTGCAAGTGCATGGTTCGGAATCATGCCCATAATAACAGAAGAACTTAAAACATAGCAGACAGCGGCTAAAATTACACCACCAATAGTTGCAATTGGAACATTCTTTTTAGGATTTTTAACAACGCCGGCAGATACAGAAGCACTCTCGACGCCAATAAAAGCCCACAAAGTAAAGTTCAATGTCATACCAATAGCACTGACAGTGCTTTTACCCGTTACGTTCCATGCATCCATGTAGGTTTTGCCGTCAAACCAGAACCAGCCTAAGATTGCGGTACCGATAATAGGAATCAATGCCAGAGTAGTGGTTACTGATTGAATACGCCCGACCAGTTTAGGGCCGATCATATTAGCGTAAGCAAACAGCCAGATAACGCAGATCTGCGCCAGAGCAAAAGCAAATGGATTTTTTAAAGCCGGGAAAAAACTGATCAGATAACCGATACCTACAACTGCCAGACCAACGTTACCGATAACATTTGCCAGCCAGTAAATGAGGTTTGTCTGATACCCCATATAATCGCCGAAGGCTTGACGCGTATAAGCGTAAGGACCGCCGGCAGCAGGATCAATAGAAGATAACTTTGCAAATGTAAGTGCCAGAGCAATAGCACCTATACAGGTAACTATCCAGCCAAATACTGCAACGCCTCCTATTGCCGCCAAATTCGCAGGCAACATAAATACGCCGGAACCCATCATATTACCGGCAACCATCAATGTTGCAGCAACGACACCTATTTTATTACTGTTGTCGTCTTGATTCATAATAAAACCTCTCCTTTCGATTATTTGCCGTCAGCAGCGGATGGGAATCTTGGCTTTCGGCAAATCATACATAAAGCCAGCTTTGCAGCATTTTTCTTTATGCGGTTTCTTGCTTCGGATAAATCTTACACCCGTTACAAACAAAATATCCAAGCAAGAAATTTTCATTTACTTTTTAATATGTTTTTTTAAAAAAGTTAGAGTAAAACGCCAGAACTTCTATCGTAACAATCCCGCCTGCATGGGCTTGCCGCCAACATATAATTTTCTACGGAGAAATAATCTCCAAATCATTTTTACGTCTTACTGATCTGAGTTATTTTTTTACTTTGCTTAATTTACTAAAGTATTTTCCACACAAAAATAAACTGTGCGCTAATACAGCAGTAGCTTAAGCCTCAAGCAAACCTT
>OGZG01000605.1_pt1 | contig 28355 bp, 20 predicted proteins | sample 1576781 | NCBI WGS metagenome assembly OGZG01 (sample SAMEA3541502, study PRJEB24748) | human gut metagenome | biome: human gut; feature: human-associated habitat; material: faeces | place: China | collected 2012 | reverse complement strand
CTGCTGTACTCCATACATCATAGTTTCTGTTCCCTTTATTGTGCATAGAATTTCCGGGAATGTCAAGCAAAAGATTTCCTGTTACTGTAAACGGGTTACTGTGAACGGAGTGAACAGTAATGATTTCTTTTGCAGAGTTGATTTAGAAAAGGGCAGTATGATATTATATATATAGTTGAATGCAAACATATGTAAAAAATAATCAAAGAGGGATAAGACAAATGATAAAATTACAGCTTCATGAAAACTGGCAGTTGTGCAATATCAGACAACTGGACTGGATTCCGGCACAGATTCCGGGGGATATTTATGCGGCACTTCTTAAGACCGGAAAGATGCCGGATCCGTTCTTTGGGGATAATGAATATCAGGCGAAAGCACTGATGGAGGAGGATTATGAATACAGAACGGTATTTAATTATGAAGAAGCGCAGTTTAAAGATTGTCAGGAAGTGATCCTGAGATTTGACGGGATTGATACGATTGCGGACATCTATCTGAATGGATGTTGTCTTGGAAAAGTTGATAACATGCACAGAATCTGGGAATTCCCGGTAGGAGAGCTGCTTGAAAACGGCAAAAATACCTTACGCGTTATCATTCGCTCTCCGTTGAAGTTCATGGCAGAGGCATTTAAGAAATATAAAAACAGGGGAAATGAAGACACAATTGAGGGATTTATGCATCTGCGCAAAGCTCACTATATGTGCGGCTGGGACTGGGGTGCATGTCTGCCGGATGGAGGTATCTTCCGTCCTGTAACACTTCTGGGAATTGAGCAGGCACAAAAAAGAGTAGAAGAATTATCCAATCAGGCAATAGATCTGCTTCACCAGCTTTCAGGGGAGAATGAATATCTGGAACAACTGCTGATACAGTTGATCCATAGAGACAGATAGAGGGGATACCTGGTTATGTTAGAAAGAATTCAAAAAGCAAATGATATAAAAGATCTGAAGCCGGAAGAACTTCCGGAACTGGCACAGGAGATCCGAAAATCCTGGATAACAACGACTTGGAGCGCGAACGTGGTATAACGATTCTTTCCAAGAACGTTTCCATTAACTACAACGGTACTAAAATTAATATTATTGATACTCCGGGACACAGTGACTTCGGTGGTGAAGTTGAACGCGTATTGAATATGGCCGATGGTTGTATTCTGCTGGTCGACGCATTTGAAGGTCCGATGCCCCAGACTCGTTTCGTGCTGCAAAAAGCATTGGAAATTGGTTTGAAACCGATTGTAGTAGTCAATAAGGTAGATAAGCCGAACTGCCGTCCGGAAGAAGTATACGAAATGGTTTTCGACTTGATGTTCAGCCTCAACGCTACGGAAGATCAATTGGATTTCCCCGTTATCTATGGTTCTGCCAAGAACAACTGGATGAGCACCGATTGGCAGAAGCCGACTGAAACGATCACTCCGCTACTGGATTGTATCATCGAGAACATTCCGGCTCCGACACAGTTAGAAGGTACTCCGCAGATGTTGATTACTTCTCTGGATTATTCTTCTTATACCGGACGTATCGCCGTAGGTCGTGTGCATCGCGGTACATTAAAAGAAGGTATGAACGTAACGCTTGTAAAGCGCAACGGTGATATGCTTAAAAGTAAAATTAAAGAACTTCATGTATTCGAAGGTCTAGGCCGTGTAAAAACAAGTGAAGTTTCTTCTGGAGATATTTGTGCATTGGTAGGTATCGACGGATTTGAAATCGGAGATACTGTTTGTGACTTCGAAAATCCGGAGGCATTGCCACCTATTGCAATCGACGAACCGACAATGAGTATGTTATTTGCCATCAACGACTCTCCGTTCTTCGGAAAAGACGGCAAGTTTGTAACTTCACGCCACATCCATGACCGTTTGATGAGGGAACTCGACAAGAATCTGGCTCTTCGCGTAAAGAAGAGTGAAGAGGATGGTAAATGGATTGTTTCCGGCCGTGGTGTACTTCACCTTTCCGTACTGATTGAAACAATGCGCCGCGAAGGATACGAATTGCAGGTAGGTCAGCCACAGGTTATCTACAGAGAAATAGACGGTGTAAAATGCGAACCGATTGAAGAACTGACAATCAACGTACCGGAAGAATATTCCAGTAAGATTATTGATATGGTAACCCGCCGTAAAGGTGAAATGGTCAAAATGGAAAATACGGGCGAACGTATCAATCTCGAATTTGATATGCCTTCACGTGGGATCATTGGTCTTCGTACCAATGTGCTGACCGCCTCTGCCGGTGAAGCTATTATGGCACACCGTTTTAAAGAATACCAGCCATACAAAGGAGAAATCGAACGTCGTACCAATGGTTCTATGATTGCCATGGAAAGCGGAACCGCTTTTGCTTATGCTATCGACAAATTGCAGGATCGCGGTAAATTCTTTATCTTCCCGCAGGATGAAGTCTATGCAGGACAGGTGGTAGGTGAACACTCTCACGACAATGACTTGGTTATCAACGTTACCAAATCAAAGAAGTTGACCAATATGCGTGCTTCCGGTTCGGACGATAAAGTTCGTCTGATTCCTCCCGTTCAGTTCTCACTCGAAGAAGCATTGGAGTACATCAAGGAAGACGAATATGTAGAAGTAACCCCGAAAGCAATGCGTATGCGTAAAGTCATTTTGGACGAAATAGAGCGCAAACGTGCGAACAAGATCTAAAACAATTCACTTCAGATAAAACAAGAAAGCCCGTTGGAGAAGAATCTTTAGCGGGCTTTTCTTATTTTTTCAGCTCAACCATATTCAGTAACTTCCGCACAACCCAATAGCCGACTCTAGCTTCTGAAATACCTTTCTGCAACCGATGTGGACATACAAAATTATCATCTTTGATTTCCGCTTCCATATAATAGAAACAACAGAAAGGATCTAGTTCAAATGCCTTTGCATATTCCAGAATATGAGTCGAAATAAGAAAATGACAATTGGAATACTCCTTCAATAATTCATTTACCGCAACGGAAGCCTCAAATGCATCTTTAGCATTAGTCCCCCGAAACATCTCATCCAGAATGACCAGGCATTTCTTTCCGGTTCCCGCCTTTTGTAGAACTTCCTTAATACGAAGCACTTCCGCCATAAAATGACTTCGCCCGTCCCGCAAAGAATCAGGCAAGTTGATAGATGTATATATCCCCTCATAAACAGGACAAATCATTGACTTAACTGAAACGGGCAGACCGCAATGAGCTAACCAGACAGCCAGCGCCAAAGCCTTCAAAGTTGTCGATTTTCCCGCCATGTTGGAACCTGTAAAAAGACATATATTCCCACAGGACATTTCCCAATTATTCTCTTGCGCATTTTCCACAAAAGGATGTACAATACCTTCAACAGAGAACTCCATTGTCTGCACCATGGTCGGAGTGAAACAGAAATTCTTTGCCTTCGCTACCCGATGCGCCGTCCTGCAAACATCAAACATGTAGACAACAGACAACAACTCCCTTATGGACAATAACCGTGTACAACGAAATAAATAATCATATTTATCTATGGTATAATTCGACAAGCGTGCCTTTTCATCTAAAGTTTGTTGCAGAACTTCCTCTAATTCACTTCCATGCAAAAGTTCCTGTACCTTATCAGCTGTTTCTTTTAAAAGTTGTGGCATATTCCCCCCTGCTGCAATAGTCCATTTCTCCAAACGGTGCAACATGAGAAAAACCAATTTCACTCCTCGGGAAACCACATACCGGTTCGGGTCATATCGTACAAGACGATCAATAATCGTCGCACATGAAAGTAATATATTTGCTCCCCTTATCTGTTCGCGATATTCCAGATAATATTCAATAAAGTCCAGTTCTTCCTCATTTAAAGGAAGTTCCGGCAAGAAATCCCAGGCGATAGCTTCCTGACGTTTACAAATCTCTTCCCAATCACTCAACGGATGCATAATCCAATCCAGCATCAGCGACTTTCCTTTCTTCGTTTCTGCTTTTAAAAACAAAGAACAAAGCGCCTGCTCACCATACACATTCCCTGTAACGTTCAAATCCGCATAAGTCTGTTTATCAGCGTCCAAATATACCATAGTATGATTTTTATCCAACTTCACAAAAATAGACAAAGAAAGAATAGACTAGTAATAAAGAACTTTTTAATAAGCTTTTTTAATACAACAACACTCCCACTACACCAGCAAGACAGATCAGCAGAATAGGATGTAGCTCCCATTTCCATGTAATCAGAAAAGCACCGGCAAAAATCCCAATACTTTTATAATCAATAAAGTTATCTTTGTTCATCATCAGTAAGGCTGCCGAAGCAATCAATGCCACAGACATAGGAAGCAGCCCCGACATCGCCGCCTTGATATACTTATTATCTTTGCATTTGGCAAAGAAATAAGAAATGAGCAATACTAAAATAAAAGAAGGCAAACAAACTGCCACAGTAGCAAGCACCGCTCCCCATACACTTTGTGTAACTGCATATCCCACGTAAGTAGCACTATTAATTCCAATCGGCCCCGGTGTCATTTGCGAAATCGCCACTACATCCGTAAATTGCTGGGGAGTCAGCCAATGATGAATATCCACAATTTCGTGTTGAATAAGGGAAAGCATAGCATAGCCACCTCCGAAGCCAAACGTACCGATCTTCAGATACACCCAAAGTAATTGTAAATATATCATGCCTTTATATCTTTAATCTTATCTTTCAACCATAAAGTATAAACCAGTCCGCCCGCAATTCCCGCCAATACTACATAAATAGGAGAAAGTCCGAATTGCCAGATCAACACAGTAGCAATGAGGGGGGCCATCAACTGTATATATTTCAGCTTCAATGCCCTAACCGCAGATATGCAAGGGAATAAAATCAATGCCACCACTGCCGGCCGTATTCCGTTAAAGATACGGATCATCACCTCATTATCCTGAAAACGGGCAAAGAACATCGCAATCAACATCATAATAACAAAAGAAGGCAATATGGTAGCCAGTGCGCACACCAGGCTACCAATCACCTTATGAAGTTTATAACCTACAAAAATAGATATGTTTACTGCGAAAACACCGGGCAATGACTGGGTCAAGGCAAACATTTCCATAAATTCCTCTTTACTCATCCACTTTTTCTTGACTATCTCCCGTTCTATCAACGGAATCATGGCATATCCACCTCCAATGGTGAACATGCCAATTTTCGCAAATGTATAAAAGAGTTTCAAATAAGTAACAATCATTTTTCTGTCAGCGTTTTAGCAATTCCCCCTTCACGCTATCATACTTTAGTTGATAACTATGTCCTTTTACAGTTTTAAAAGACAAAGTCTTGCCGGCATATTTCACAATACATCTTTCACCCGACTTTGACAGGATAGTCGCTTCCTTCAAAAGTCCGTTCTCCCATATCATGTCTACCTCGAAATTTCCTTTCGCACATATACCCCGGACAGAGCCTTCCTTCCATGCATCCGGCAAAGCAGGAAGCAGTTGGATAAATCCCATGTGACTTTGCAGTAACATCTCCGTAATACCGGCCGTACCACCAAAGTTTCCATCAATCTGGAAAGGCGGATGCGTATCCCATAAATTATCAAGCGTACCGTTCTTCAGCAGATTAGCAAATAAGGTATAAGCATGATTGCCGTCCTGCAAGCGAGCCCACTGGTTCAACTTCCATCCCATACTCCAACCCGTAGCCCCGTCACCACGATGCACCAATACTACTTTGGCAGCTTCAGCCAATTCGGGAGTAGTGACAGGAGAAACCGTATGTCCCGGATGCAGACCAAACAGATGATTTACATGGCGGTGTTCATCTTTCGGATCGTCAATATCTACCAACCATTCCATTAATTGCCCATAACGGCCGATCTTATAAGGAACGAGATTGGCAAGCACCTGTTCCCATTCCTTACGTTCTTTCTTATCCACTCCCAATTCCTCGCTCGCCTTGATGGCATCCAATAGGATTTCACGCACAACGGCGTGTACAAATGTGGCCCCCTGATCAATAGGGCCATGTTCGGGTGAAGTGGACGGTGCCGCAGTATAAGTTCCGTCCGGCTTATGCCACAAATAATCAACTGCAAAATTGGCACTGCTCTTTATCAACTCATATCCCGTCTCTTTCAAGAATTTCAAATCCCGTGTATAGTCATAATACTCCCAAATATGCGTAGCTAGCCAAGGGCCTGCCATTGGATTAAAGTTCCACGACATATCTTGACTTTCCAGTGGAGCAGTAAACCCAAAGATATTAGCAGAAATAGATGCAGTCCAGCCCCTCGCACCAAAATAAGACTGAGCCGTCTTTTCACCCGGCTTCACTAATGTGCGGATAAAATCAATTAACGGCAACATGCATTCCTCCAGATTCGTAGAACAGGCAGGCCAATAATTCATCTGAATATTTATGTTATTATGATAATCAACACGCCAAGGCCCATCAACGTTATTATGCCAGATACCTTGCAGGTTGGCCGGCATATTGCCCGGACGAGAACTTGCAATCAGAAGATAACGGCCGAATTGAAAATAAAGTTCCTCCAGATAATAGTCCGGCTGCCCTTTCCGATAATTTTTCAACCGCTGCCCGGTCGGTAAATTACCGGTCTTTACCGTTGGATTCAGATTCAACTTCACCCGATTGAATAAAGCAGCGTAATCCTGATAATGCTCATTCAACAGAGCCGAATAACCTTTGGCCACCGCATTAGCCAGCCATTGGCCCGTTGTTTCGACAGGATTGACCCCGACATACGTTTTCGGATTCTTAAAGTCTGGAGCAAAGTTAACCTTATAGTCAGTATCCGCAGTGACATAAAAGACAACTTCATCCGCTCCCTTCACGGTGAGTTTCCCATTTCTATTGACCAATGTTCCACCTTTAGTCTCCGCTTGGATACGGACTACATATTTCATTCCATTATTATCCAGCGCAGCCGAATAAACCAAACCATTATCACCTTGAGCCACCATACTACCTGTCGATACCGGATTAGGAGCATAACTGAATATCAGGTTCTGCTTGCCCGGCCGGTCGGCACTGAAACGCATGACCAGCACATTAGCAGGATAAGAAATAAAATAATTCCGTTGGTACGCTACATCGTCTTTTTTAAACTGCACTACAGCCATAGCAGAGTCCAAAGAAAGAATACGCTTATAATCACTCATACCAATAATATTCAGCCCGGTCTCCACATAAAACTCTCCCATAGTCGTAAAACTACCGAAACGGAAAGGCTTTTCCCTGCTGCCCTCATAAGGTACTTCACTATTAAAATTCTGTCTCGTCAGCCTCTCCGCTTTAACTTGGTCTCCTTCCGTAAATGCTTTACGTATTTCATCAAGGATATGCGCTGACTGTTTATTGACATTCCAGTAGTAATCCGCTCCTTTCGCTGTGTTAGGACCACCCCGCCAGAGTGTCTTTTCATTAAAAGTAATCCGTTCAGCTTCGACCGATCCCATAATATTCGCCCCTATACTGCCATTTCCAATAGGCAATGATTGTGACTCCCATGCAGCATCCGGATTACGGGCTGTATCACCGGCGGTTTCCGGTTTATTTTCACCTTTCCACATATCCGGTCTGCCACCATACCATACGGCATGTCCTTGCAAAGTATTCGGAGCATCAAACCAAATAGCAAGTCCTTTTGTATAATCTGTCCCTCCGGCACAAACTGCAGAGGAGACAAGTAAAGTACTGATAAAAAATGAATAAAGTTTCTTCATTGTCATAGTATTTATTTTTTTGGGTTAAAAATCAACCTTGATATATTTCTTTTTCATCTGTCTAAATTCCATTTTTTTATCACAAACCTCCTCCAGCTTATTCTCTCTGATTACAACACCTTTACAACCATTTAAAATAAACAAAGGCTTTTGACGAAAATCGTCCGAAGAAGTACATTCTACATGATTCTCTTTAAAAATCAAATCCTTCGTACTTTTGGCGTATAACACCGGATTCCCAAATGTACGAAACGTATTACCTATGATACGCACATTTCTATGCACCGGACGTTCCGCATCCACCACCGTATTAGAAGGATGCAACGCAATGACTGCATTTTCAGGTCCTCCACTATACGCACAGCCGATAAATATATTGTTCTGAATCAAAACATCATTCACCGGTCCCGATTCATACCAGCCTTCGGCATCTCCTTCTATCAGGATAGCGTTCATGCCCGTTTTATAATAAGTATTATCTGCAATCACTACTTTTCGGGGAGTAGTCATTAAGGTACCCCGCGTACTTGTCCTCGTAAAATAACAATGACGAATTTCCACTTCGGGCGTGCAACTGATATTCTCCACACAATCGTGATTCAGTTCCAATTCACCGGGAATATCCCGATTGAAGGTGACTTGAACAATACGGTCTGTCAACCGTTTCACAGCAACCACTTGCGCAGATGCAAAACGTTCCATAGTAGACGCCTTGACAAAAGCGACCGTATCCCCCTCAAAGTAAGCGTTATACCCATAGCTCTGTCCATGCATGAAACGCAAATTCAAAGTACGGGTGTTTATTTTCTCAACGGCACGCAAGTTAGTACCGTGCACATTTATCGGATCATCCTGTGCACCCGCAAAATAACAACCAACTATCTTCACCTTTCCACTACATCCGGAAAAGTGCATCATATCCGCAGAAGCTGCCAACAACCTGCCACTGCCTTCGCGCGGCATACATTTCACTTTATCCATGGTAATATTACGAGTGTATTGACTTACTATACCAAGCCCATGCATATAGTGCATCTGCACCCGGTTAAGTGTAATATCCCGGCTTTCGAAAATAAACCATCCCACCTGGTCACGAATAATGTCACGAATTGTCAAAGTATTCCCCACTTTCGGGCGAAATCCTTCCGGGACATGGAAACGTACTACATTCGGGGCCACCCCTTCCGCCTCCGCAGCAGCAAGCACATTCCACCCCTGACTATAACGGAAAGTACTATCAACAGGACTATATTCTATACAATGATTCTTGTTTGAACGCCAACCCTCACCAAAGAGGCTCATCCGCCCATTCACTATTTCATAACGTGTGTCACGATGTACAACAACTTCCACCTCATCATCTTCCACACGGGCAAATGTCATTTCCGAACCGGCAGGACGTTCAAAATCAATATGCAAATCTTTAAACACCAGATTCTTACAACGTTCGAGAGCGATAGTCGTCATTTTTCCGTGAAACATCAGCGTTGCTCCGTTTCCTTCAATCATCAGATCTTTCATATCTTCAAACAGCAGACCGATAGTTTTCACTTTGGAAGGACACTCTTGTTCGGTCGATGTATTCGATATAAAATATTTCCGCCGGATAGCACCTTCGGGCCAGATATCATAACGCCCTTTCTCAAAAGAGAGCACGCGAGCACCACTTCGCTTACATTCACTAATAGCTTCCTGCAAACAGGTCACACAATTTTCATATGTATACGGATGTGCTCCGAAGTTTGAAACACGGATAGTATCTTTTTGTTGCGCCTGGGTAATACCGGAAATTCCGACTATTGACAAGCATATAAATAAAGCAATAAATCTCATAAGCAAATATGTATTAAAGAAGAAGTTGTCGCGTTACTTTATATTTATACAAAGATAGCGAATTATGTTCGATTATTAAATAAAGAGCCGCCATCAAATCGCATTTATTCACATAAACCCGATTCTCCAGCGGCTCTAACCTTTCTTTAGTGAGAAATCTAGCTATCTATTGAACTCTGTCACTTCAACGGACTCACTATTAATAATATTATTTCTTACTTGTCGTAAACATTATCTCTGCAATACTTGCATTTACACCATTATTACTACCCGTAACCAAAGCACGTATATATCTTCCTCTTACAGGTTCCGGCAACAGCAGGGTTTGGGCATTGGTCGCCTTTTCACTAGGGAAGTTCAATTGTCCCAATTCTGTCCAATGTTCTTCACTTTCACCTATGCTGAATATAACAGTTTTAGTATCTCCGTTACCTTGCCTTCTTGCCAGTTCTATCGAAAGAATATCCTGTTGTGATTTCATATCAATAATGATTTCATGTGGCAATGGAGGATTAGCCCCTTCACCTTTCCATTGTGAGTGCCAGAAACTGGCAAGATCTCCGTCAAGGATACAGGTGGCAATACCATATTTACCATCATTTTCTCCAACCTTTTCTTCTGTCGAAGCCGAGATTCCCCAATCCGTTCTGTCTGCATCAACATATTGTTCGTGAACCGCATCCCAATCTTCTTTTGAAATGGTATAATAAGCAGGAAAATCCATTATTTTTTCCAAAGTTGGAATATCATCGAAAGCGTCATCAGCTGGCTTAAATGTAGATATCAACTTAAATGATGTCTTAAGGACCGCATCCGGTATAACCGTAGAAGTTTGCCCTTCATCTACTTTGATGATTTTCTCCTTTCCCTCATCATTTGTATACGTCAACGTAGTTCCGGTACACCCCTCTAACGGAACCCAATTAATCGTTACTCCGTTCAAATCTGCCGAGATCGAATTAATTCCCTGAGCTGATAGACTGGCCTGATAAGTGGAACCGTACACTTCACCCGCAATAGTTCTTACCAAAGACTCTTTACCTGTATCACTCCTCGTTATCATATTGAATATATATTTCCCTTCTGGAAGGTCAATAATCGTCGATATAGGATCCTTTATAACACGATTCTCCGGAACAGGAACTACCACAGGATTTTCATTTCCCTCCCACGTAATCACACAAGAGCTGATTCGTGGGTCGGCATTCAGATACCACTCCAACTTGACACGATTGAACCCGCTATAGGCACTCAAATCCTGAACGGCCCCGAGATAGGTTTCTTCTCCCATTTCAAGGTATTTTTCGTGTATCTCATACATATCTCCGCAAGCGGTCATCAAAAAGGCTGACAAGCCACAAGCTATATATCTTATTATATTTTTCATAATCTGATTTTTTTAATTACTCTGTTGCAGGTTGTCCCCAGAAAGTCATTTCGCCAATCTGAGCGTAAGTACCTCCACTCCAGGTTTCAAGCATAAGAATTCTTACATAACGGAAATTAGGAGCTTCAATGGGAACTTCGTGTTCATCGCCATTCTGTATATATTCAATATCTTCATTGGTTATATTCGGATTATCTTGTCCGGAAGGTTTATAACATTCAACATCCATAATCTTCGTCCAACCCTCAAAGGTAGGATACATGATACCATCTTTTTCCTGACCGCTATTATACATTTCGTCCGTAAGTTCCGTACAACCATAAATCACATATTTCTTCAAATTATTATGAGTATAGGTCCAAACGTTTGCATCTCCTCTGCGTTGCCACATCTTGAAACGGCTTACCTTGGCAACCTGTCCCATATCGAACGTTATACACCGACCAGGGGCAGGGTTATCACTATTAGTAACACTATGGAAACAGTCTGTGTTATTATTACCCTGCCAGATATTTCGTATCGGCAGACCACCCATAGCCTCACAATCACCAGGCAAACGTGTCGGAAGTTCTTTAAATTTCGACTTGTCAAGTTCCTCTTCATACAAAGGATTGCTTTCCAGCTCCAACATCTCGGAATAATTATCCCAACGGTCACGAATTCTGTATCCTAACGTGATTGGTTCAGCAGCCAATCCCCGGATTTTAGCTTGCCCTTCCACTATACTGGAATAGAAATTCTCCAAAGAAACCCATTCTCCGTTTTCCTTTTTGGTAACTTCCAGAATAATATTCTGTCGAGTCGGATTTTTCCACGTCAAACTCACTCCTCCAAAACTATCAGTAATCTTGAGTGACTCATAAATATATTCTACAGGAGGAGTTAATGGACTGATAGAAACGGTTTTCGGTTCAGACTCGTTCTGGCTTTTGTCTACACTCTTCAAAAAGATATTATAGTCACCCACCTTTCCGAATCCTTCTACGATCAAGCTATCTACATAAGGAGAAGCTTTTGTGGTTCTTTCCACCCCATTAATCATATAAGACGCCACAACACACAAGAGATCATCATCTTTCGGAGGAGTATAACGAATGATAGCTCCTCCATTAATGTTCTCCACCTCTATATTCGTAGGCAATCCCGGTGCTACACTGTCGGTAGCATTGAGACCAATCTTTTCGTCCTGCCCACATCCTGCTAGGCAGAGTGTACCGAGCAATGTGACGAACGCATATTTCACAAGCTCTGATATATTATTCATATTTCTCATATTTCCAGTCATTTTAAATTATGAATATCATAGTTACCACCCTGGGTTTTGTACCAGGTTCGGATCTTTCAATATTGTTTCCAGTTTCAACGGCCACAAATAGTCCTTATAACTATACTTTGAACGTAAGTAGATAGTGGTTACTCTATAAAATTCCTGGGCAGTCTCTCCTTGAATATGCCACCCTTTCACTTCGCGGGGAAGTTCTTTTTTCCAACGACGCAAGTCCCAGAAACGTTTTCCTTCACAGGCCAGTTCATTCAAACGTTCCATGCGAATGATTTCACGCATACCGTTTTTCGTATTAGGCTTATCCGGGGACTTGGAATATTTACTCCACGACTCCTTTACCCCCTTCAACCCTGCACGTTCGCGAACCAAGTCCACGTAATCATATACATCCTGTGTGGGTGATTCCTGCGATTCATTCAAAGCTTCCGCATACATCAGATACAAATCAGCAAGACGTATGATTGGGAACGAATAACGGTAGGGAGAGAAACCGTCTTTTGTCAAACCAGTCTTATAGCTACATACCTTTTTATTCAAATATCCCGTATATGAATGGTCTTCCGAAGTCTGGCGCCCTGATACCTCCTTTGCCCGAAAATGATAGAAAGCAAGATTTGCCGGCTCATCATTCGTATAACCATCTCCATACCATGTTCCACGGTCGAATGACAATGAAGCATAGAAACGCGGTTCACGGTTCAAGTGAAGATAGGCTGTTTGCTCTCCTATCTGAAGGTAATATTTATTATTTCCCTCATCCGGGATAGTGGTAATCTCATAGCGGTTAGGATAATTAGCCGTCCAGAAATCACTGTTATCTTCAGAAATAGGCACACCATTTGAAGAATAGAATGCTTCGGCTACTGATAAAGTTGGTCCTAAAACAGAACGCGCGTTATAGTGGCTCCCCTTCGTATGTTTAGCCATTGCAACCGTCTGCAATCCGTTAACGTTCCGAGTACTTCCCCAAATAATTTCTTCATTCCATTTTTCTGTGACAGCCTCACCGATATCCAGCAGTTTGCGTGTTGCCGCAGAAATACTATTGATCGGCAAAGAGAAAGTATAAAGTTTCTCGTGACCATTTTCTTTTGCACAATTTATCGCTTCAAGCGCTGCGTCTGCTGCCAATTTCCATTTACTGTTATCAACCTGTGTCGGGAACAAATGCCTACCCTGATTATCTTTCACATTAATATAATCCGAATTTCCATTAAACAAAGGGCTGGCAGCCAATAATAACAATTGTGCTTTTACTGCTTTTGCAATTGGCTGGGTGATGCGCCCCATCTCCTGTCCTGGATCTGTGATCTTTGAAGGCAGATCTTTATATGCTTCATCCAGCAGGTTAGAGATATAAGCCACTACATCATCCACCGGCTCGCGATAACGCCTTACTTCATCCTGTGAAGCATCTACCGCAATATTAGTATCCATGATAGGAATAGGGCCGTAAAGCATAAACAGATAATAATGATAATATGCTTTGAGGAATTTTACTTCCGCAATCCAACGGGTGCGTTCATAATTCTGCAAATCGAGAGGTTTGTTGATATTTTCCAAGAAAATATTACAATCGCGGATAGCTACCCAAAGATTGGTTCCCCCATTTCCTCCATCCCAAAAATTCTGGTAGGGGTCATTATTATTTTGTTCACCGCGACCTATTTCCCATGCGTTGAGAGAGATACGCTGATCTATAAAACCGGTTCCTTTAGGCATTAACCAATGTTCATCACCTGCCAAAAAGCCAATGGAGCCACCCTGATCCCATGAAGGCAGGTAACTATAACAAGTATGTAGAAACTTAAATGAATTAATGCGGTTGCTGAAGGCATTATCCATGCTTGGAGTACCTTCGGGCACTATATCTAGGTAATCACTACAAGAAGTGCTACACAGCATGGTAGCAATCACGAGTGATATGGATATGATTATTTTTTTCATATAACATGTTTTAGAGTGAAAGTTGAATACCTACATTAAATACTCGTTGAACAGGATATCCCAAACCGTTGTTCCCCATTTCCGTATCCCAAATCTTGAATTTGGAAATATTGAACAAGTTCGTCCCACTTACGTAAATACGCAAGTTTTCCAATTTAGCTTTACTGGTCAGCCGCTTTGGAAGTGTATAGCCTATTTCTGCCGATTTCATACGCAAGAAAGTACCGTCACGTAACCACCATGTACTCGACTGGTTATTATTACTGATAGCCGTATCCGATAACCGTGGCCAAAAAGCATACATATTCTGGTTGGACTCGCTCCAATGATTATCTGCAATAACCTGAAGTAAAGCATTGTTAGCCTGTTTCCCTCCCAATTCGTTGTCCGGATCATAAGGTTGGGCAAACGGAGTGATACGCAAAGGGTCAATAAAGAAGGAGGACCGTGCCGATCCCTGGAAGAAGCAGTTAAAATCAAACGCTTTATATCCAACAGAAAAACCGAAACCATAAATAATTTCCGGCGTAGTCGGATAACCGATAGGTACAATATCCTGCTCGTCGATGATTCCGTCACGATTGATATCTTTATATTTGATATCTCCGGCCGTATATTCGCCAAATTGTTGTTTCGGAGAGTTTGCCACATCTTCATCATCAACAAACAAACGTTCGGCTATGTAACCATAAGTCTGGCTCAGCTTAGAACCAATTTTACTTCTCCATGGAGTAGCCGAGTAGTCCGGTTCTTCGTATTCAGAAAATTCACTACTAGCGTATGTGAAGTTACCTCTGACAGTAGTCCACCAATTTTTATTGAAGATATGCGAATAATCCAGAGAAATATCGACCCCATGTCCTTTAGCCTCACCGATATTTGCCCGGATAGGTGCCTGGAATCCCATCAAACTAGGAATATCGGCACGTTCTTGCAGAATATTCGTTCTTCTTTCTTTAAAATACTCCGCCTGAATCTCCAGGTCATTGAATAATTTCAGTTCAAATCCCACATTCATTTTATGAGAAATTTCCCAACCAATCTTCGGATTGGCATAGCGGCTGATAGAAATACCGTTATAACCTTCGTCAAAGTTGGTTCCGAAGTTCATTCCCCTACCGGAATTATTCATATTTACTTCCGACAAATAGAAGAAACGGTTGTCATTATTAGAAATATTATCATTACCGACCAATCCGTATGATCCTTTCAACTTAAGCATATTGACAACTTTGGAAATCGGTTTGTCCGCCCAGAATTTTTCATTGGACACAACCCAGCCCAAACCTCCCGACGGGAAGAATCCCCAACGATGACTCTTGTCAAAACGTTCGGAACCGTTGTAACCGAAATTAAACTCCGCAAAATAACGGTCGGAGAATCCGTAAGTAAAACGTCCTGCTAATCCCAAATTACGGGTAGGGAGTGATTTCTGCAAGGTGTTTTCATTGCCACTTTTCCCTTCACGCACTGTATAAACCAACATACCACTGACATTGTGTTTTTCAACAAACGTCCGATCGTATGACAACGACGCTTCCAAATACAGGGAACTGCCTACTTTTTTACTTCCCGGAGAGTATCCTAGATAATCTGTACCCAAATCCGGATTTAGAGCAGAAAGAGTGTATTCATCTTTTTTCTTATCATAACTATCCAAGGCATAATAGAACGGAGTATAAGAACGTTGAAGATCATAATATGAAGTTCGCGTGACATTTCCCAACAAACGCCCTTTCAAGCCTTCGGTTATAAAACTGAAATCTTGCTTCAGCTCCAACTGGGCAAGTATAACTGTGTTTTCATATTCTTTATAACCGCGTGCCATTTCAGCATACGGATTCAAGTAATTTGCACTAGTTCCATAATTACCGAACATAGGATGATTGGTATATTGGTTAGCTGCATCCGGAGCATACATGGCAGGAAAAAGAACCGGACTTGCTTTAATAGCCTGACTGTAAACCTGCGAACCTCCCTGTATAGGGCCTTGATAACTATCAAATGTACCGCTCACACGCACTCCCAACTCGGTTGTTTTGGTCAGATTGATATTAACATTCGAACGTACCGTATATTTATCCAACTTAATATTATTATCAAAAAGATTACTGGGAACCTGCTTCAAGATACCATTATCTCGCGAATAAGACAATGCTACATAGTAACGGGCTACACGACCACCACCGCTAAGGCTCATGTTTCCGCGATAGTTAGTTGTGAAATCTTTGAATAGCATATCCTTCCAATCTACCATTGGATAAGCCATTGGATTCAATCCTTTTTCGCGAGCAGCAATCGCGCTTTCTAGATAAGGTAATGCACCATCCGGATTTCGAGTTCTCACCGCCTCATTATGAAGTTTCATAAACGTCAGCGGATCAGCAATTTCAACCTCTTTGGAAGGAGCGGAAAACGAACTTTCTACCCTAAAGGATAATTTCATTTTACCTTCCGTACCTTCTTTTGTCGTTACAAGAATAACACCATTAGCACCACGCGCACCATAAAGCGCAGTAGCAGTAGCGTCTTTCAGAATGGAGAAACTGGCGATATCATCGGTATTCAATCTTGCCAAATCTGACGAAGTCAATTCAATGTTATCAATCAAAATCAACGGATCGGCCTTCCCTGTTCCGAATGTCGTCACACCACGAATAAAGAATTCGGCATTATCTTCACCCGGTTCTCCACTTCTTTGATAAGCAACTACTCCCGCCAACTTCCCTGCAAATCCGGTAGTAAGATTACTACTGGTAGTTTTTAACTCCGCCGGTTTGATAGTAGAAACGGAGCCTAATACGGACTCTTTCTTTTGTTTGGCAAAAGCAACAATCGTGACATCTTCAAGTGCAATACCGCTATCTTCTTTCATCGTCACAACACGAAAGACATTTAGATCTTTAGGGTTGAACGGAACAACTTTCTTCTCATATCCAATGTAAGAGAATTCTATATTTTTCGTGTTTGCCGGTACTTTCAGTACATAATTTCCGTCCAAGTCTGTAGCTACTCCGATACTGGTTCCCGGAATAAAAACACTGGCACCAATAATCGGTTCATTGTTAAAATCCAATACAACTCCTTTAATTGTATAGGTCTTGCCTGTCTGTTGTGGTGATGCAATATCCTGTTTGGCGTGAAGGGGAGGTAAACAAATACCATACAAACAAAATAGGATCAATAATCGCAGTATTCTTCCACAATTTTGTTTTTCATTCATCATAGAAATTAAAAGTGTTAACAATTCATTCTTATGCTTTTCGATAAGCATGAATCTGGGTTAATTAAAGGTTTTCAATAAATAAAGGATAGCACTTTCATCTATTAAATTGCTATCTTCACAAAAACGTTCATTTTTTCTTTGCCAGCATTCGTTATTAGTTTATAATCTTGTTAAAGGTGTTACACCGGAAATTCTCAAATAGACGGCATTTTCTATCTTATGAATCACATCCGTTTTTTCAAAAAATCCCACTACCCGATACTACATTCTGTTGCATCGGTTGTGGGAACTTGGGGGTATGTTAAGTTTCAAATAATACATTATACAAGACTTATTCAATCCCCGGACAAAAGCACTCTTTTTTCCATAAATTGAATATAAAAAACAAGATGATATAACCTGGTTATACTGTACCAGAGGAGATAAACTGTGCTGAGCTGTACTGTTCATAGGATATAAGGTCTTTTTTTTATTTATCGCTACACTAAGTTCTACTGGAACTTCGTGATTCGTTTTGTAAAGTGAACTAATGTGTTAGTTTGTATGCAATAATAATTGTAATACGTTGCAAATATATAGATAATTTTTGTAATTGCAATAGATTTGAGTAATGTTTTTATTATCTGGTCAGATAAATATAAAAAATGAACTTATCTGTTTTAATATTTTTACTCAATGAAATAAATTGTCAATAGTTTTATTTGCAAATAAGCGTTTATATCGTGATTTTTGTATCTATATATTATGCGCTTTTTGTAATTAACTTTGGTAGAGTCCTTATTTTCTTCATTTCATACCCCTCTGATATATATTCTTTTTTTATCACGAAGTTCCAGTAGAACTTGGTAAAAGTTATTTCAAACAAATTCTGAATAATCTTCTAATTGCATATTTTCTTTCAGTAAAAAAATCTATTAAATTTTATAATTATATATCTTTGAATAGTTTTTAAGGAACATATAGACTATCATCGGGAAGCTACATTTGAGACTTCATTCATATTCTAAATAGATTATTTCATTGCCTACTATTACTTCGCATAACCATAGTTATACGAAAAGAAGACTATAGTTACGCGAAATAAAAAACTAATAAAATAGTAAACAGTGAAAAAGAAACGCCTATAACGACAGGAATCATTTATTATACCAATACAGACTTTTCTTATTCATTGTAGTATTTTTAAATTTTCAAAAAGATACGATGTTTATACATCATTTGAAGTATAAAAAAGACAATGAGATAATTAGCAAAACTTAACCATACAGAATAATAGTTACCAAGAAACTGCTCTAAGCCATAGCTGATAGAAGCTGCTATACAACGGAAATTAACGACCTCACCTAAAATATAGGCAGTGATAGAGTTCATCCCATAAATTTTCAACCAATCCAACCCATAGGTATGCCCTTTATAGTCTATCCAATAATAAAATAATCCCATAAGCAGAAAGCAGAGTCCTCCGGAAAACAAAGTCATACTACAAGTCCATAGCCGCTTAATAATAGGCATTTGCAAACTCCATAGCAAAGATACCCCTATTAATACTATGCCTAACAATAATAAAAGCCTCACCACTCCCTTTCTATTTTCTTTTCCTTCTTTCATTATCTTTCCGGCAAAAGTACCTAGCATAACTGTTACTCCAAAAGTTAAGCTACTCCATATCCAAGTATAAGTATAATAAGGAGAAAAATGCCAGTTTCCATCTTCTCCCCAATACACACCATCCCGAAACTGGCCTAGCACTAGTCGGTCTACCTTTTCTGCAAAATTCCCTCCGGGAGTAAAATCGCCGAAGAAAGTCATCGGTATCCAGTAGAGCAGTAACAATAATAATGTAATGAGCACCTGATAACGGAAAGAACAGTGTAACAAAATTATTGCTGCAATAAGATAGCCTGTTGCTATCGCCTGCAACGTATTCGAATATAAATAAAGAGAATCAGGATTCAATCCCAAAAGGTTTCCCTGCACAATCATGCCGAAAATAAAAAGCAATACAAAGCGCTTTATTATTTTACGATAAATATGCCATTTATTAGGGGCATTTTTAAACTTGGAAAAGGAAAAAGGCATGGAGGCTCCTGTCATAAACAGGAAAAGTGGCATCACAAGGTCCCAGAACCGGAAACCAATCCAAGACTCATGATCGAACTGATATAAAATGTCATTAAGCCACGGAAAATTCAAACGTTGCCCCAAAGCCACAAATACCGGTTGAAAGAAAACTAAAAGAAAGAGGTCGAAACCCCGTAGGATATCGAGTGAAGCCAAACGCCCGGAGACGGGAGACAAAGGTGTATTCATAAACATTATAATTTTCAAATTAAAAAGGAGTCGTTGACATAACGTGCTTAATCACCACCTCAACGACTCCCAAGACCTCAATTGTTTGATTTCAGTTTATTTGCTACAAATATAAGAAAATAATACCTATTTATTCAACACAACTTTGACAGTCCATGTTTTCTTTGTTCCATTTGCAGCCATGACACTATATCTACGTTCTGAGGTCCAATCGCCCGGAGCCCCTAACTTCGGGGAGCCATCCAGTGGTGTCACGCGTGCAGCAGTAGACACATTGAAGTATACAACCAACTTATTCAACGACACTTTTGCACGTTCAGCATCAGTAAAACTGCCACTGGCAGCAGGAACCGTGAAAGTCGCAGTAACAACCGCTTCGTCTTCGTTGATACTATTGGACTTCTCCAATTCCTTCTCCGCCACCTTAAACTCACCTGTCAAAGCATCCTTCTCTGTTGTATAGTAGCGGTGATATGCACCGACTGAGGTAATTTCCGCTTCTTCATAAGCCTCAAGATCATCTTTACATGAGGAAACAAATGGCAGGCACAACAGTACAAGCAACCATTTTATGTCTGATAATTTAATTCTATTCATTGTTCTTGTTTCATTGATTAATAATTCGAATATTGGTTATCATTTTACCACAGAGGATTTTGGTCCTTCTCTGTTATAGCAGAGTTTGCATTAATCAAACTTTGCGGAATAGGATACAAATAGCGTTTCTTAGAAAAAGTACGGTCGGCATTTCCATATCCTTGTGTACCGATAAACATACGATGACGGTCACTGCTAATTTCAATAAATGTAGCCGGAGTACGCAATTCTTTGATGACTTCACTTCCGGAGGGTTGTCCGTCGTTTGCTTCTTCACCATATTTGCCCCAACGCAACAAAGACCAATAATAGTCGCCTTCCATTGGCAATTCTACATGACGCTCAATCTTATAATCTTTCCATGCCTCAACCAACGTGGATGCTTCGGATTCCGGCAAACCACCATGTACAGTGCGAGTCTGATTGAAAGTAGCTACTGCTTCTGACAGTTTTGAAGGGTCACTCTTTGCCAGACAAAGAAGGGCTTCAGCCTTATTCAACAGCGCACGTCCGTACCGGAAAATTACATAATGATAATCCGTAGGCACATCAACAAATATACGCCAGTCATTAATGTAGACACCTTTGCGCCACAAGTAATTGGTAGACCCCATTTCAGCGGTTCCCGGAGCCTCACCCAAACTACAACGTTGCAAGTTACCGGTCTTATGCATTGTGACTAATTCCCCATAATATTCACAGGAGTCCTGTACGATTGTCGCATAAAAACGTTTGTCGCGATGCGTATACATAAAATCATTAATACGGGTATCACGCCCTTTATCTTTCGTTTCATAAGCCAGAGAGTGTTCATCCAATTCATCAGCATTCACAGCCAGATCTCTTACAGCATCATTAGAAATGACATTGGTATTATTCACAAACTGGGAAGTCGTATTCCACTTTTTAGCTTCATTTGTCAGTTGGTCAATAACCAGATAATCATCTACCAAATTCTGGGAAGGCGAATGTTCCAGCCAGCACTCAAAGACCCAGTCTTTTTTAAACAAAGGACCACGTCCCAACTTTTTTAGATTATCATTTCCCTGATTAGGAATGACAGTCTGCATATAAGTATCACCGCCATTTGTATTTTCTTTACTGAAATATCTGGCTAAAATAATCTCCGTTGAAGAATAAGAGTTCTCCTGATTGAACATGCCACCATAATTGGCGTCCAAAGAATAACCTTGGATAGCATCTACCGCTACTACCGCTTGTTCCCATAATGTCTTCTTTCGTGTAGCATCCGTAGTGTAAGCAGCAGCCGTCAGACAGACTTCCGACTTCAAAGCCCGGGCCGCATTAGCATTGGCACGCCCGGCAGGATATTCCTCCGGAAGTCCTGCTATGGCATCATCCAAATCACTCAATATCAAATCATACGTCCGGTCAATAGATTCAGTGAGGGGCAAATTAAATTCATCGTCTACTTGCAATACCCTGTCTACCCAAATCACACGTCCACAATGTTTCGCCTGATAATAGTAGATCATAGCCCGAAGCATTTTTCCCTCGGCAACCAGTTCTTTTTTATCCAAATCGGATAAAGCAGTAGAGGCGGAAGCCTGTTCAATAATCAAGTTACACCGACGGATAATACTAAATTTATTAAAACCGAAATCATGTTCCCGATTTATCAGGTCACGTGCCTCTCCCGGACAACTTTGGCGTAGAATTGTATTTAGTGTTATCTGATCGTCTCCCCAAAAATCGTGGTATAATCCCAAAATATCAGGATATGTGCGTAGTACGAATGCATCGGCAGTAGACCGACTCCCCCAAACCAATTCTTCCGAATAAGTTTCCGTAGGTTTCGTATCTAAAAAATGTTCACAACTTTGCAGTGTTAACATCCCTCCTAAAAGTGCAGGAACTATATATTTCATTATTTTCATATTCTGTGTTTTTAAAGTTATTAGAATCCAATGTTAAAACTAATCGAATATACCCTGCTGACAGGATAAGTATATAAATTAGTATTTCCAATCTCCGGATCAATATCGTATTTATTCGATTCGCTGAAAGTCAACAAGTTATATCCACTCAGAGAGACATCACATTTCGTGATCCATGGAACTCTCTTCAATACTTTATGTTTCAGATCATAACCGATATTCAAACTCTTCAGACGGATATAGCCAGTATTAACCAACCAGAAATCAGATGAACCATAATTGTTGCTTCCATTATATTTAGAAGTACTCCGTAGACGAGGGAACTTGGCATTCCGATTATCCGGTGTCCAAACGTCTCTCTGGAAATCATAAATCACTGACAAATAGCCATAATCGGAACCTTGACCTTGCAGCTTGTCTCCAAAATAGAAATCTTTGGACGTAGCTCCTTGCCACAACATATTCATGAACCAGCCCTTATAATTAAGATCTATACTTATACCATACTGTCCGCGAGGAGAAGAATTTTTACCGATACGATGTTGGTCATTTCCGTCAATTATACCATCTCCATTGAAATCATAATATTTAATATCACCAGCACCCAAGTTTACCGAGTTTTGCCGTTTGGGCGAGTTCATCACATCTTCCTGACTTTGATAATATCCCAAAGATTCATATCCGATTCCCCAATATCCTTTGGCATGAGTAGTACGTTTATAAGGATTCTTCAAGTCTGTTTCTGCTTCGTACGGATTATTCATCCAGAATGAATCAAAATAGGTAAAATTAGCACCTATCGCATATTCAAAATCACCTCTCTTTTCTTTCCACTGTACAATGAATTCACCTCCTTGACGAATACTTTCACCGTCAGACTTTACTTGTGGCAATGAGGTTCCTAACGGATCAGTATATGCCACATTAGAAGGAGAAGTCAGATATCCTTTTGTAGACATACGGAAATATTCGACAGAACCGGACAAGCGATTATCTAAAGAAGCAAAGTCTAATCCGACATTTGTACTGCGAGTTGTATACCAAGAAATATCTTTGCTAACCAAGTTACCTTCAGAAAAACCCGGATAAAATTTACCTCCTAACAAATATCCGCGTTCATCCAAATTATAAGACTGCAAGTATGAATAAGCAGAAATATCATCCAGACCAATCTCTCCATAAGAAGCCCTAATCTTAAACAGATCAAGAATATGGCGATCTTTCAAATTTTTCCAGAACGATTCTTCAGAGATTACCCATGCCGCCGAACCTGCATAAAAGACTCCCCAACGTTTTCCTTTCGGGAAATTGTCACTGCCGTCATAACGCATACTACCTTCTACCACATATTTACTTGCATAATCATACTTTAAATGAGCCACTAGACCGGCACGTGCACGTGTCCCCTCAGCAGAGGAGTTTGTAGCCGTAGCAACAGGCCCCGGATTGATCTGATCTACATCCAACAAGTATTCTTTGCGTCCCAGAGTTGCATTATCATACATATATTTATTTGCCTCAATACCGGCCGTAGCACTAACAGTATGCACAACATTAAAAGTACGATCGTAATTTGCAAAAGCTTGTACGGTGTACTCTGACATATTCCAATAATTCTTTTCTAAAGACGGCTTGCTTGGAGTATTCGGATTTCCGTCCCAATCATACATAACCGGAGATTTCTTCCAATCCTTCTGACGGTCGGCTGTCAGACGATAATTTCCTAACGCTTTCAATCTTAGTCCTGCTACCCAAGGTACCGTCCATTCCAATCCCATATTGGCCTTAACCGTAGCAATCTCTCCCTTGCTATATCCCGCTTCCGGAGAAATCTCCGCCAACGGGTTATCCGGGATATTATTCAATTGCCCATATTGGTTATACGCATTTTCCCAAGGCAATTTATTCTGGATATGACTCCAGACACTACCATAATCACCTCCCGTAGTACTCAACGGCTCCCGGCTTTTTGTCAGATATCCTTCAATTCCTGAAGTTACTTTAACGCCTACTTCCTTAAAATCTGCAATCAGGTTGGTACGGTAATTATAGCGTTGGAGATTATTGGTATTATTCTTATAGATAGACTGCTGGTCATAATATGAGAATGATGTATATGCTTTTACTTTTTCACTACCACCGGTCACAGTCAGTGTATGACGTTGTTCAGGAGCAAATGTATTCATAGCCAACTTCTGCCAGTCCACGTTAGGGTAATGATGAGGATCAGAACCGTTCGCAAAAAGTTCCATTTCTTCCGCATTAAAACGTTCTTTCATACCGTCATTTGCCAACCCCTGGTTCAGATAATAAGCGGCATCATACGAATTCAATTTATCAGGCATAATTGTAGGTTGACTCAAATTGTAGTTGAAACTATAATTGATACTCATTTTACCAGCTTTACCCTGCTTAGTTACCACCATGATAATGCCATTTGCAGCACGTGCACCATATACGGCAGTAGAAGCCGCATCTTTCAGCACAGACATCTGTTCCACATCTTCAGGATTTAAATTCCGGAAATCACGTTCTTCACAGATAACATCATCGATAACAAACAATGGAGTAGCACCACCACGAATGGATATAGAAGAATAGTTATTAATACCACCTCCGGATGTATTCACGATCAATCCCGGAGCACGGCCGGCAAGGCTCTGTGTTATATTAGCCGTAGGTACTTTAGCTATATCTTCAGCATTCACACTAGCAATAGCGGCAGTAGTCTTGCGCTTGGAAGTCGTGCCATACCCCACAACAATCACTTCGTCCAACGCCTTAGTATCTTCTTCCATATAGATACTAATATGTTTCTCCTTACCGACAACAACCGTTTTCGTCCGATATCCGATAAACGATATTTCAATGACAGATTTTGCCGGAAGCTCCAATTTAAACTTTCCTTCCAGATCAGTAATGGTACCAATAGTTGTATTCTGTACTTTTACAGAAGCACCGATTATCGGTTCTCCCGCTTCGTCAAGCACCACACCGGTAATGTTTTCCATTCTTTTACTTTGTTGCTGTACACTTACCTCGTTTAAGGATTTTTCCGTTTTTGTCAAAACAATATGAGTTCCCTCCATTTGATAGGCAACGTCCTTTCCAGCAAACAACTTAGCTAAAACGCTATTAACCGCCTTTGCATTCACATTAATCGAAACCGGACGTTTCACATTAATGTCGTTGGAATAAATAAACAGATAATTAGTTTGATTTTCTATTTCATTCAGCACATCCAGAAGTGTCACATTACTTCTTTTAATAGTAACTTTCGCCGTCTGAGAATTTACATTATCGGCTAAAGCACAGAACGAACAGAAGAACAATAAGAATGTAGTTATTCGCATAGCTCTATAAAATAGGTTAACATGGGGATTTTTTAGCTTATAATCGTCCCCGATTGATTTATTTTTCATATTTTTACGATTAGATTTTATTAAAAGTTTTTTCACTCTCGGGTGAGAAAATTTATCTCACGATCGGCAGGTATTGGTAGTACTTGCCGATTTCGTTTTCAGACTTCTTCTATTTATTTACATAGGCATTCATTTTATAGTTGGACAAATTATTTCAGATAAATCACATTAGCTTCATCATCCCTCCGGAACGAGAAACCGACCTCTCTTTGAAGTACCCGTAATGCGTAATCTACTCCGTCAATCAGCCTGAACTTTCCATTCAGTTTTGGGTTTGCAATTTGTGGATTCTCTTTCACAAAACGGATATCATAATAGATCTCAAATTGTTTCAGAACATCATCAAAAGATAGGTTCTTAAAACAATAAAGCCCGTCACGCCAACGGTAAGTATCCATATCATCAATCTGCTTACGAGTGAGAAGACCGTTTTCCAATACAGCCTTATCTTTGGGATAGAGTGTCATATCTTCATAAGCAGTATGCACCTTCACTTTACCTTCTATCAAAGAAGTTTCAAAAACATCTGTTGTCGCATAAGCGCTTATGTAAAACTTAGTTCCTAATACTTCTACATCACCCTTAGTCGTTTTAACAATAAATGGTTTCTCTTTATTCTTACTCACTTCAAAATAGGCTTCGCCGTCCACTTTTACTATTCTTTGATCGGACACTTTAAAGCTTTGCGGATACTCCATTTTGGTTTTAGCATTCAACCAAACCTTTGTTCCATCAGACAATGTCAAGTGAACACGCTGTCCCTGGGGGACAGTAACTGTATTCATCACTTCGTCTCTAAAAGATTGTTGCAAGAAATATGTAGTCGTAATGATAGTAAGTATCACAATCGCTGCAATACCGGAAAGAGTAGCCACCACTTTATGCCATGGAATATAGAATCGGGGGCGGCTCTTTTCGTAAGACGGATCCCCGTGAAGCAAAATAGCATCAAAAAGTTGACGTTCACGGAAAAACTCGCAACGATGTTCGTCGCATTCATCTATCCAAAGACGAATTTTCTTTTCTTCCTCAAGCGTCGTTTCTTTATTGAAAAAACGAAATAAAAGTTCTCTGTCCAAATTCATCGTCAACTTATATAAAATGACACATTATACCATTGCCTTTTATAGTAAAGCACACAACGAAAAAGAATCCCTAGTTAATAGATGTGAAAAATTAATGATAGATAAGATAAATCAAAAGAGGCAGGAAGTCTTTCAATGTTTTTTTTAAAGATTCTGTCGCCTTATTCATATGGTATTCAACTCCCTTGACGGACATATTCATCTCTGAAGCAATCTCACGATAACTCTTTTCTTCAAAGCGCCGCATAATAAAGACTCTTCTTGTTTTTTCCGGCAATTTACTTAACGCATGCTCCACCAACTGCTTCATTTCTTTAGAAAAAAGTTCCTCCGGGTTGCATGCTTCCAGAGTAGATATCTGTATCGCAAGCTTCCATGCTGCATGCTCTTGTAATTGCTCTGATACAGTCTGATAATACTGACGGTCGCGAAGATAATTCAGGCACTTATTTTTAATTGTAGTAAAAATATAAGCAGGAGGATTCACTCCAAACAAACGGGTCCTGTTTTCCCAGTAATAAGTCATGGCTTCCATCACAATATCCTCAGCCTCCATATAGTTATCCACATAAGTATAAGCGAAACGGACAAAGCGTTCATGATACTCCGTAAATAGTTTATTGAAAGAGACGAGATCAATACTGTTATCGCGCAGGTTCATTTATTTTTCTTTTAGATATTTATAAGGCATAACAAATATATCTTTATTATATCAAATTAAAATTTTGTCAAAAGGAAACCTTCTACATTTAAAAATGCAATAATTTTCCTAATCTCATCAAAAAAAGATATTGAATATAATTTTAACATCTCTACCATTTAAAAGGTTAAATATTACAAAATATAAAAGCCATAAAAAAGAAGTCTAACAGCGTTAGACCTCTAGAAATTATCGTTTAATCAAAATAAGTAATTTTTAAATCTTTAAAGAAAGCTTCTGTTCCAATATCTACAAAGAAACCAATATTTCCTCTCATTGATTTATCATGAATCATTTGATCGACCACTAATAATGGTTGAAGATCATCATATTCTTTCACACTTAATTTATCCATTGCAATATCATGTTACTCTTGTTCTCTTATATATTTTGCGACGGTTTGATCATTTAATCCTACTGTACTCACATAATACCCTTCTGCCCAAAAATGTCTATTTCCATACTTATATTTCAAGTTTGCATGTCTATCAAAAATCATCAATACTGATTTTCCTTTCAAGTATCCCATGAATGATGACACACTTAACTTTAATGTGAAGACGATGTGATATTTGCACATCCACTTCGTATGTGCTAAAGAATTTGCTTTTTTAGCCATTATTTTTATTGCACCACCCGCATAACAGGTGGTTTTCTATTTCGCACATTTCATGTGCTCAACTGACTGAAGTTATCAATTCTTTTTTCATTCAAATTGTAAAAAAAAAGAACAATGTAATGATAAGACATTGTTCTTTATATTTTACTATTATGCATTATTTTTTCTTTTTATTTTTTTTATTCTTTTTTTCTTTTATTTTTGCTGGTTTTTCATCTTCACCCACAACTCTTGTCTTAGCAAGATAATCATGGATACTTCTTTGAGAAGCTGATCTGTGCAATGGCTCTTCAGGAACTTGTAAATATGGGTGTTGAAAACATCATTACT
>OGZG01000559.1_pt1 | contig 29281 bp, 24 predicted proteins | sample 1576781 | NCBI WGS metagenome assembly OGZG01 (sample SAMEA3541502, study PRJEB24748) | human gut metagenome | biome: human gut; feature: human-associated habitat; material: faeces | place: China | collected 2012 | reverse complement strand
CTCCTTACGATAAACTGCAGATGGATCTGATGTACATCGCCCATCCCAGCTTGATTGAGGATCTAAAAATTATGCTGGCGACCGTGAAGATCTTGTTTATGCCGGAAAGCACGGAAGGTGTGGCAGAGGGTCAGACTACGGCGATGGGGGATACAAACAAATGAAAAAAATTTTAATTGTAGCCCATTATAGCCGGTTTCTGGTGCAGTTTGAGTTGAACGATGTGAAGTTGCTGCAGGGCATGGGATATGAGGTCCATTATGCAACAAATTTTGAGCATGAAGATATGTATGCGGATGCAGTTCAGGTAATCCGTGAGCATGGTGTCATTCTGCACCAGGTGGATTTTGTCCGTTCTCCTTACAACATTTCAGCAAATATCAAAGCATACAAACAACTAAAGCATCTGATGCAGACCGAGATGTTTGCCGGAGTTCACTGTCATACTCCGATGGCAGGTGCACTGGCGCGTCTGGCTGCCAATGCCGCACACACGGCACCGGTACTCTATACAGCCCATGGTTTCCACTTCTACAAAGGCTGTCCGTTGAAAAACCGGCTGATCTACCAGACCGCCGAGACTTTTTTGGCCCGCTATACCGATGCCCAGATCACTATCAATCAGGAGGATTACGCCGCCGCACAGAAATTCCCCCTGCGTGGCAAAGCGTACTATGTACCCGGAATCGGCGTGGATGTGAAGAAGATCTCTTCCGTGCAGGTGGATCGAGCCACAAAGCGGGCAGAACTGGGCATCCCGGAAGATGCGTTTGTGTTTGTGTCCGTTGGGGAGCTGAATGAAAACAAAAATCATAGAACTGTGATTCAGGCTTTTGCAAAGACGGATATGACGAACAGCTACTACCTCATTTGCGGAGAGGGAAAGCTGAAGCAGGAGCATCTGAAACTGGCAGAAAAGCTTGGGGTATCGGACAGAGTCCGTTTTCTTGGCTTTCGAACGGATGTCAGCGAAATCCTGCGAGCCTGCGACTGTTTCGTTTTTCCGTCCTTCCGGGAAGGGCTGTCTGTCTCCCTGATGGAAGCAATGGCCGCTGGCCTGCCCTGCATTGCAAGCCGCATCCGTGGAAATGTAGACCTGTTGCCAGACAGCCGGTATCTGTTTGAGTCATCGGATGAGGCCGCGTTATGTCAACTGATGTGCGATGTTGTGGACGGCGTTCAGGTCGGGCAGGAGTGTGCCCGGAACCAAAAGACACTGGAACAGTACGATGTACGGAACGTCAGTGAGCAGATGAAGAAGATCTATACGGAACTGCTGGGAGACTGAAAGAAAAATGAGGGTTCTTCACTTATTGAAAAGCACAAAATATTCTGGTGCCGAGAATGTAGTGCTTACGATTATGTCGCTCTTCCCGGAAGCAGAGATGATCTATGCCTCTCCGGATGGCCCGATCCGTAAAGTTGTGGAAGCCAGAGGTCTGAAGTTTTATCCGCTGGAAAACACCTCTGTCGGTGCCGTCCGGAGGGCAATCCGGGACTTGAAGCCCGACCTGATCCATGCACATGATTTCAGTATGGCGACCTGTGCCGCATGGGCGGCCGGAAAAACTCCGGTGGTGGCACATTTTCATAACAACCCGCTCTGGCTGAAGAAGGTCTGTCCGCAGTCTGTTGCGCTGGCACTGTCATTGCCCCGCATCCGAAATGTAATCAGCGTATCGAATTCCATTGAAGCGGAATATATCTTCCGGGGGCTTCTAAAACAAAAAAACACCGTGGTCGGCAATGTGGTAAACTGTGCCGACGTCCGGCAAAAGGCGCAGGAAACGTGCAATTGTGCACAGGTCGATCTGGTTTTTCTCGGACGGATGACCGATCCGAAGTGCCCCCTCCTGTTTTGCCAGATTGTGCAGAGGCTCCGGGAGAAGCGGCCACAGATTACCGCACGCATGATCGGTGACGGCGAGCTGATGTCCCAGGTAAAGGATTATATCCGACAAAGCGGACTGGAAAGCAATGTTGAACTGGCAGGTTTCCAGAGCAACCCTTACCCCTATCTGAATGCCGGCAAAGTCATGGTCATGCCCTCTGCATGGGAAGGCTTTGGTCTGGCCGCCGTGGAAGGCATGTGCCTTGGCAAGCCTGTTGTGTGCAGCGGTGTCGGCGGGCTGGCAGATATTGTGGACGAAACCTGTGGAGCGGTTTGCAAAACGATCGACGAGTACTGCAGCGCTATCCTGAAACTGCTGCAGGATGAAAATGCTTATTGCCGCTGTTCCGCAAATGCGGTTGGAAAGAGCATGCAATATACGGATATGCAGCGCTATACCGTAGCCATAAAGTCCATTTATGAATCAACTCTGGAGGGAAGCAGAAATGCTTAATTGTTTGATGGTAACGGTGCTGACCCCGACCTATAATCGTGTCAATACATTGCCCAAACTTGTCGACAGCCTTTGCAGACAGACCAGAACGGATTTCCAGTGGCTTGTCATCGATGATGGCAGCACAGATGATACCGAAGCGTATATAGAAACGTTAAAGCAGCAGAATCTTCCGTTTGAGTGGGAATACCACAAAAAGGAAAACGGCGGAAAGCATACCGCTCTGAATGCAGCTCATCCTTATATCAAGGGTGATGTTGTCCTCATTCTGGACAGCGACGACTACCTGACACCGGATGCAGTTGAAACAGTCGAGCGGGAATGGCCCATTTATCGGAATCGATCCGATCTCTGCGGCATGAGCTATTTCAAAGGCAAGGAAGATGGCACACATTTAGGTGTTGCAAACCCAGCAGATTTTTATGTAGCTGACCATCTTCATTACCGGGTAAATCAGGGCATCAGGGGCGATCATTGTGAAATCGTGCGGGCTGACCTATTCAAGAAATATCCATTCCCAGTTTATCCGAACGAGCGCTTTATGGCGGAAAGCTGGCTTTGGAATGCGATGGCCCTGAACTACAAGACGGTGTATCGCAATAAAACCATTTACATCTGCGAATATCTGGAAGGCGGACTGACAAAAAGCGGCCGTGCACTGCGAATGAAAAGCCCCCTTGGAATGATGGATGACTGCCGCAGCTACCTGAACGATGAAGTCTGCCTGAAAGTCCGGGTCAAAGAGATGCTGCTCTATTGGGTGTACGCAAAGTGTGCTGGATACTCGTTTGCACAGGCACTGTCCACAAGCGGCAGACCCGTCGGGATGACTCTGACAGCAATCCCCGGTTGGATGCTGTACTTTTACTGGAAGAAAAAATATTTGAAATAATGAGGGTGTGCGGTGGTTTATTTTCTGGTCATTGATGCGGTACTGTTTCTTTCCGCATGGTGCAAGCCGAAACAGTCAAAAATTCTGTTTGGGGCATCAATTTTCATATTGTGGTTTGTGATGGCATTCCGTAATGTAAATCTTGGCGGAAGTGATGCCTATGTGTATCAGCAGTGGTTTTATACTGCGGTTCCAAAATTATCACAATTTGAGTTCAATCCGTTTGTGTTTCAACGAGACATTCAGGCTGAGTGGGGTTTCGGCTGGCTTTTCACATTGCTTGCTTCCTTCATCAAAACCTTTGCAGTTGATTACATCGTATTTCAGGTCTTTTATGTGACACTGAGCTTCCTCCTTCTGGCTGTGATTCTCCATGATATGGAACTCACTGTGCAGGAAAAATCGCTGTTCATGTTTTCCTATCTGTCGCAGCAGATGGTGTGGTTTTTCTGTGTCCTGCTTCGGCAAAATCTTGCAGACCTGCTGGTCTGGTATGTTTTGGAACATCCATTCAAACGCCACCCATGGTTGAAAAAAATTCTGCTCCTCTATCTTGCCACCTTACTGCATACTTCTGCCTATATTGCAATCGCTGTTATTCTTGCCTTGAAAATCATAAAACGGTTCCCGATCAAAAAAGTTGTCTCCGGGGCACTGCTTCTGGGAACAATTTTATTCTTTGCCGGAACAAAAATCATCTCATTTATGCTCGCTTTTATGGCTGCACTTGATCCGCGGTACGGCATGTATCTTAACGCTTCCGGTGAGCGTTCCAACATCGTCAATTTTGCATTGAGAGGTTTTTTTCTGGTTCTGCTGTACCTGGAATACCGGAAGAACGCTTCTCCGGAGGGAAGAAAATATCTTTATATCAGTGCTTTCTGCTTTTTAATTGGTTCTATTCCGCAGGCACTGGCAGTACGGATGACGGAATATTTTGTGATTGCAAATCACTATTCTATTGCCAAGTTCCCAGAACTTTTTGAATCAAAAAGTCGGAAGCTTGCTGCGATATTATGTTTTGCTTTCTTCTTCATGGTTTTTGTGCGATTTGCAAATGTAAATGCAACATTCCTGAAAATATACCAATTTAACTGGAATTAACTGCTGGAGGAAAATATGGTCTCAGTCATCATTCCATGCTACAATAGCGAAAAAACAATTGGCTCCTGCCTTGAGAGTATTTTAAATCAAACATATTCTGATATTGAGGTTATTACTGTAGATGATGGTTCCACAGACAAAACCAGTGAAATCATTCAAACTTATTCAGATAGAGACAGTCGTATTCTTTTAATTAGAAAAGAAAATGGTGGTGTATCATCTGCAAGAAATCTTGGAATACATGTGGCTCATGGGGATTGGCTTCTTTTTGTTGATTCAGACGATACTATTTTAAATACGCACATTGAAACATTAATAAAAAATGCAGTTTCACCTAGTAGTATTGTTATTTCCGGGTTCAAAGAAGTGCGAGACGGTAAAATTCTCGATGGAATAAAAATGCCTACAGAAATTTATGAGCCAAAAGATGGCCTTGCCATTGGAATTGGCATGATTCCATACCCGATGAATTATAGGATCGCATTTGCAGGTCCTTGGGCGAAACTTATCCCTAAAAAAATTGTAGTTGAAAACAATATTTTCTTTCCAGAAGATCTTTCTTTGGGTGAGGATACTCTTTTTATTTATGAATGTTACAGCCACTGCGATAAGATCGTTATTGTACATGAGCACTTATATTTATATCATATAATATCTAATTCAGGCTCACTATCTTCTAAAGGTACAGTGGGGATGGAAATGACCATTGAAAGCCAACGAAGGCTTTATGCAAAAAAAGTATCGCTTTTACTGGAAAAAGGTATTTTAGATGACTATCCTCAAATATATCATGGAACATATATAGCTCTTTGGTGGTCTATCCGAAATACTGCATATGGAGAAAGAGTAAAATATTCCGATATCAAGCAGGCCTTTACAAAACTCATATCGGATAAAAACATTCAAACCGGTGCACTTTTTTGCAATCCAGAAGATATCAAAGAACGTGTTATCTGTTACTTGATTCGACACAAGAATATAACCTTTTTATGTTCAACCGTATACATATTGAATTTTTTCTTAGGCAAAAAGAGTTGATTTCTTTTCTTTAGAAAAAATATTTCAGAAAGATTCTTCGAAATCATGAACGAACGAAAAAAAGGCGCAATATTATCCTATATACAGGTGTTCCTGAGCGTAGTTGTCAGTATGATCTACGTCCCAGTTCTCCTGCACTTTCTCGGACAAAGTGAATACGGATTGTATCAGATCGTCGGCTCATTCTTTTCCTATGTCACTGTTTTCGAGTCCTGTGTGTCGGCCGGTATTCTAAGGAACTACTGCAACGCCTTGGGGCGCTGCGACCATGAAGAAGCCGCTGTGACCCTGTCGATGGCAAGAAGCATCTATCGGTTTCTGACAATCATTCTGGATCTGGTCGGAGTTTCCGTGGTGTTTGCCTTCCGGAGCTTCTACGCAGGTTCATTCAGTACCTCAGAGCTGAACGAAAGCATTGCTATTCTGATCCTTCTGTTCGTAAATATGACCTTCACCTTGCAGGGTTCGGTTTACCTGACCATTCTTACCGGGCACGAGAAGTACACCTTTTTGCGGATATTATCCATCCTGATGCAGGTTATACAACCGCTTCTGGTCATTTTGTGCGTCAGCCAGATCCCGTATGCGATTACAGTCTCGGTGGTGATCGTCCTTCTGAACACCCTGACCATTGGAATTCGGTATGGCTATGTGACCCAAAAACTAAAAATACGGATCACAAAACAGCCCAAAGATTCCCGGATCGTGAAAAGCATCCTCGGTCTTTCTGCTGCCATCCTGCTTGGAAGCATTGCGGATCAGATCTTCTGGAAAACAGATCAGGTCATTCTGGGACGGATGTTCAACACCGCAGTCGTTGCCGTTTATTCTGTTGGCGCTCAAATTTACATGATGTATATGCAGTTCGGCACACAGGTCTCCGGTGTTTTTTATCCAAAAATCAGCGCTTTGTATCAGGAAGAAAACGGTCTGCAGAAAGTATCGGATTTGTTCATTCGGATAGGACGAATCACCTTCTACATCATCCTTCTGGTTTTATCCGGTTTCATCATTTTCGGACGTGAATTTCTGCTACTGTGGGTCGGAGAAGGCTACGAAGAAGCCTATTGGGTTGCAATTATCGTTATGCTTCCATTTTCTATCGATCTGGCGCAGAATCTCGGGCTTTGCATTCTGCAGATCAAGGGACAGTATGGCTTTCGTGCAAAGATTTATTTCCTGAGCGCTGTCCTGAATATTGTAACAACTGTCTTGTTTACAAAATTGATTGGAATTGTAGGTGCCGCACTTTCAACAGGTGTTTCCATGTTCCTGACCAGCGGGTTGATTATGAATTGGTATTTCCAGAGAAAAGCTGGTCTGGATATCAAAAAATTCTGGAAAGAAACAGCTCCGGTCATCATTACTGCAGTTTTGTTGACAATGGGTGCACTGATTCTGAAGCAGCAGCTTAAAATAGAACCAGCTGGGTCCTTCTGGAAATTTGGAGCAGGAGTCCTTCTTTATACGACTCTTTATGCTGCGGTCATGCTTGAAATCGTGGCCAAACAATCTGAAAAGGAACAATTTCTTCAAATTGTCACAAGCTTGACCCTCACTCTAAAACGAAAATAAGTGCCCACCTAACGAAACCACATGCTTTTTACCATTGGGGGTTGTAATGCCGGGTGGCATTCGATTTGGACATCTGCCGGATATAGCGATTTTGACCCACCCGGAGCGTCTCATGCAGATGCAGCCTTGAGGAAATCTCGTCTGGGAAAACTTTGCGTGACAAACAAAACAAGGCATCCGATTTCAACGTCGGGTGCCTTTTTCTTTGTGGCAACGTGTTTTCTCTGAACAGCCACCATATCTTGTCCCGGACTGGGGAGAACAAATAACTCTTCCTTTCAGCCAGAATAACCCCCGGCTCCAGATTTTTAACTACCCCCACCCCACTTCTGATTGCTTCTGACTTCCGCCAAACAAAAAAGCCAGCATACCATACGCAAATCGTACAATACACTGGCCATTCCTGTTATTCCCTTATCCGGCTTTCTGCGTGAGCCACTTTTCCACTGTGTCCATGCTGAAGCCAATCGCTCTTGCAATCTGCTCTATCGTCAGACCCTGCTCGTAGAGGTTTTTCGCCGTCATCTGAGCCTGTTCTTCCCGACCCTCTGCATGACATTCTGCGCGGCCCTCTGCATAGCTTTCATCTCTCAGGTCTTCCATCACTTTACACATTTCGCTCACTCCCTTCGGATTTTCCTTCAGATACCGGGTCTTTTCGGCAAGGATCTCAAAATTCATATCATCGGCACTGGTGCAGTTGAAGTCGTGCATCAGCTTGCCAATGTCAGAGTCATCACGATATTCACCGTTTACATACAGGACTAAACCGGAATGTCCTACTCCATCCGCAGATGCCGCCACACCGCAGGACGACATTACATGATATTCAAAATAAGATGTTCAGATACTTTTCTGCTTCTGTGCGGATAATCTGCAAATCATCTTCATATCCCATGACTTTGCAAATGTAAAAAGCTTCCCGATAGCGTTCGACACTCTCCTCCTTTTTTCCAAGAAAGAAGTCGCATTCAGCTTCGATTTCCAAACACGAGTGAAGCACCTGATAATGTCCATATTTTATACATGCTTCTTTTCCGTATCTTGCCACCTTTGCGCCTTCCTCATACTTTTGCGACAAATCCAACGATCTAGCAAAATTATACAAAACCAAGGGAAGCATCCTGTTTGAAGTAACCGTTTCCGGAAGATGCCTTCTTATATATTGAAGCAGTCGATAGAAAATATCGGCTGCTTTTTCATTGTCACCGCTCAAAGAATACGCATTTCCAATTTGATTGACCAGTTTCATTTCATCCAATGTAAAGAGAAAGTCTTCAATTTTGTCCAGTTGAAAATCCGGTATGGTCATCCGAATGGCTTGCAACAACATTTGAATCCGCTCGTCATTTGAATATCTTTTATCCAATCCTCCCAAAAGGACTTTCGATCGAAGAATAAACTGTTGTGTGATTTGATCATCTGGCTTTACAATTTTCTCAAGCCGACTTATTTTGTCAAAGCCTTCCCCAACGCACTTTAGCGCATTACAGGAAACAATTTCCTTCTTGAGTGCTTCTATTTCCAGTTCTTCCGGTGTTACCAGCGCATAATATCGGTCATCCGGCAGACCAAGGCGCTGCAGAATCGCATTGATTCGATTTCGGCTGGGGGTCTGTTTTCCGTTTTCAAATCTGGACAATGTAACAGATTCACAAATGCCTGCACAAACCTGCTCCTGTGTCAACCCGAGATCCAAACGCCGCTGGCGGATATACTCCCCCAATTTGTAATTCTGCATTTAGCAATTCCCTCCAAACTTTAGTATTGCCATAATTGTAATATACTAGATTTTGTACATGTGTGCAAGCGTCTCTTATGAAAACCTGTCGTCCCATGTAATTTTTTATTACACCAGACGATATGGTCAATTGAAATCTTTTGTGATAAAATACAGAAACAGCAGATGAAATGCATTCTAAGCTCTTTGACATACGCATGGAGGAAACAATGATACACTATCTGAAAAAGCAATGGAGGCTCAGTGCCCTCACCTGCTTGTTTGCCATCATCGCCTATGGTGCTCAGGCTCTGATTCAGCTTGCCTTGATGAAGGTTTTTGATGCCGTGGTATTGCTGGATCTGCGGAGTACTATCTTTTGGACGGCAGTTGATCTGACCTGCTGGGGAGGCTATTTTCTTTTTACTGCTTTACAGGAGCATTGTCAGACCAAAACAATTCGCGCTTTGAACAATACGGTGCGAGATGGGCTGTATCACTCCTTCCTGCGCAAGAGCCATACCGATTTTCATCAGTCCGACACCGGAGAATATCTCGCCCGGCTGACCAATGATATAAAGCAATTAGAACAGCTTGCGTGGATTCCCTTCTTCGGCTGTGTAGGCAGAATTGCGCAGATCGTGTTCAGCATTTTGGGACTTGCCTTTTTGCATTGGTCGCTGGTTGTTTTTTCCGTGATCACAGCAGTTGTCCTTTGGCTCTCCCCAAAACTGTTCCAGAAGAAGTTGGAACTACTGGGGCAAAGCTGCGGTGTGCAGCAGACTGCCGCCATCAACCATTTGAAGGACCTTCTGACAGGCTTTGACGTACTCCAGTTTTTTGGCAGGGGAAATCTCTTTCTCCAGCAGGGAAATAGGATCAGCGATGACATCGAAAAGCCCAGTTGCCAGCTGAGCTATGGTAAATCTCGCATGGAGGCGTTGATTGGCTTTATCAACGTCGCACTTCAGCTCGGCTCGCTTGTGCTGATTGCTGCGCTGACCAGCATGGGACTTGTCACCACAGGCACACTTGCCGGTGGTGTCAATCTGATCGGAGGCGTGGCAAACGGCTTTAACAGTTTGGCCGGTTTGCGTCTCTCCCTCTCAGCCAGCAAGCCCTACTTTTGCAAGCTGCCAACGGTCGATACTGATTCCAAATCGGAAGAGATTGCTCCTATGTCACCGCTGAAAGACTCCATTACGGTAGATAGAGTTTCTTTCTGCTATGATGAGAAAAAGCCCATCCTGAAAGATGCCTCCTTCCACTTTGAAAAGGGCAAAAAGTATGCCCTGACAGGACCCTCCGGCTGTGGAAAATCCACTCTGCTCAAGCTGCTTTTGGGCTGGCTGCCGGACTACAGCGGTACGATTTCGTTTGACGATGTGGACATTCACACCATTACACCCGCTCAGCTCCAGCAACAGATGAGTTACATTGAGCAGAATGTGTTCCTGTTCAATACTACGATTCGGGAGAACATCACACTGGGTGAAGATTTCTCGGAAGAGCAGCTGCATGCGGCCATTCAGGGCAGTGCCCTTGCCGCAGATTTGGCCGCCATGCCCGATGGCCTTGACACTGTTGTAGGTGAGGATGGCAGTAATCTTTCCGGCGGTCAGAAGCAGCGTGTCGCCATTGCCCGTGCCCTGATTCACAATCGCTCCATCCTGCTGGTGGACGAGGGCACCAGTGCGCTGGATCAGAAAAACGCCGACCTTGTGGAAAAGAGCCTGCTTACCAATCCCGACCTGACACTGATCCTCATCAGTCACCACCTGTCGGCGGAGCGCCGTGCGCAGTTCGACCGTGTGTATGAGCTGACACCTGTAACGCAATGATCGCCCGGTAATTTCCCCTCAAATCGCAAATATGCCCTGCATACCGATCAATGCCGGTGTGTGGGGCCTTTTGCAGTGAAACCGAGACACTCCACAAGGCTGCTCATATCCTGACCACCAAGGACAAGCCTGCCGATTGCACGGACGACCCCTTCCTTGTGAAGAAGATGTGTGCCGAGTTGGAGGGCCGATGCATAGTAGTTCAGCGTTGTCGATGTCTGTGCATGTCCAAGCCGCCCGGAGACCGTTGTGATCGGTACATGTGCCGCAATCAGGATGCTGGCATTCGAATGGCGGAGGCTGTGAAAGTTCACGTCCGGAAGATCGTGTGCTTCCAGAAACTTCGGGAACCAGGACGAGATGATATCCGGGTCCATCGGCTCACCATTCCATTTCGTGAATAGCATATCATTATCCACCACTTTGCCATTTTCCAGTATGACCTTGCGCACCCACGCTGAACCGATCCGGAATCTCTCCGCTTTCTGATATCGCCGGTACTCCTGCAGCAGTTCCACGCAATCCGCTCCAATGCGCAGGCATCTCTTGCCTCGTCTGGTTTTCGGTGTGTTGAACACAAGGCCTATCCCGGGGATGGACTGGACCGTCCGCTTGATGGAAAGCGTTCCCTTCTCAAAGTCAATGTCAGACCAGCGCAGGGCGCAGATCTCACCCCGCCGGGCACCAAGCAGCAAGGCCAGCTGAGTGATCACGCTGTACTGCGGCGGTGCATCCAAGAGGGCATCCAACAGCTTTGGGATCTCTTCCTCGGTCAGCACCCGAACATCGATTTCCTCGGCTTTGGGGTGTTCTGCACGGGAGCACGGATTTTCGTTGATCAACCCCCACTGAACCCCTTTCTTAAAGATGCTGGAAAGCATGGCCTGGTATCGGATGACGCTGTTGTTGTTCAGCTTCCCGTCCTTTTTGGTACGCTCCACAAACGCCTTTGAGAAGGCCAGTCCCACTGCAGCGGACACCTTTTCCGCCGTCTTTCGGCTGACGTTCTTACCTGCATAGACCATCCGCATAGTGTCCTGACCGATCCCGGCCTGTTTCGCCAGTTCACCCCGGGTTCCACGTGGGAGCAGCTTCAGAAGGGCTTTCGTGGCGGTGTAGGTGCTGTCCCGGCGAACACCCTTCTCTTCCAGATTGTTGTAGAACGCCATCACATGCGCCGGTTTGATCTTGGACACCTTGAGATGCCCGAGTCCGGCACTGATCCGACCACGCATCCTTCTATAATCGTAGAGCGTCTTGGCCTTCAGCTGCTTGTTGGCGTATTCCTCAAACCAGCGGTCGATCAGGTCATCCAGCAGCATGTCTGAGTCCAGCACGAGGCCGTTCGTGACCTGCTGCGAATCCTCTCTGACCGGCTCTCCCTGTGCGAAGAACTGGGCCAGCGTGTCCATGTTGACCAACCACTTTCGGCTTGAGATGGCCGTGTAGCAGATCTTGCCCGTTCGGCAGAGCTTGCGGACATATTCGGGTGTCACGTTGAACCGTGCGGCGGCGTTTTTCACGCTGGCCATAGTGGGATAAGGGTTCAGAACAGTTTAGAGTCCCCTCAGCCCGCCAGATGCCCCCACGTCATTCATTTTTAATTAAATCCTCCGGCAGGTGCTCCGGTATGCGCACAAAGCCCCTTTGAAGCTGTCGCATTTCTGTCGCACTTTTCAAGCCCCGCCGGGCGGATATAACAAAAAGAAACCCACGATCCAAGCCGCATTTGAAACGGTGAATCGTGGGTTTTCCTTTGGTGCGCTCGAGGGAACTCAATTCCCTGGCCCTCTGATTAAAAGAGCCCACCGGGCTGAGCACTCTGATTTTGAAACTTTCGAGTTTGCGTTATTTTTGTGCAAAACATCGTGATTTTTCACGTTGTAATTTCTGCACCCTTTGCCGTATTTTGCAAGTCAGCGTACCCATTGCATCCCTTGAAACCGTGCAAAAACAGTGCAGAAACCGTACACTTACTCTGGGACAAATAAAAAATGATGATTTTTGCTCCATGACTTGGTGGCGATTTGAGTGACCACAAAGGTAAATTTGATACACGGAAAGAAGAATGCCCACTCGTCTGAGTAGTTCTCAGGGGAGTGGGCATTCTGTGTAGACAGCTAATATAATTTCGATTATGATAATTCAAATTATATTAAGACGTTCCATGGGCTGTAACAGCTTCACCGCTTGGTTTTCAAAAACCACCTGTTGATAGCGGTGTTACTTCTTCACAAATTGGTATACGCCATATTCTGGTGACGTCACCAATCCATACTTGATAAGATTCTTGATAATAGAGGATGCACGAGATTTCTGAACGCCATATAGCTGTGCAACGTTTATGCTGCGGAACTGATATTGATACCGATATCTCTTGAAAAGTTCAAGCGTCCGTTCTTTTGTACTTGCAGTCAGCCTGGTATTATCCAGCCTTTTGCAAAGTTCACTCACTTCGGCATCCGTACTCATTCCGTGGAGCACTGTAGAAGTTTCCGCACTTTCCGCAGAGGTTTCCGCACTTTCCGCACCACTTGCCACACTTTCCATACTGACCTGTGCCGGAGTCGCTACACTTCTATTCGGCAGTGTGACGATAAAGAAATCTGAATCCGAGTAGAAAGTCGGCTTCTGAGCTACTTCCACATAAGAGTTCAGGATGCGGTCAATGCCGCTGCCACGGCGCTCCATAAAGCCAAGCCGCGAGAACACATCCGAGATCACCTGATTGCGCCGCATAGACGGAATATGCCGGATATCCATATCCTGCACCCTGCGGCCATTCATCATGCCGCCCGGCGAAGTGATCTCCAGCCGATCATCGAACACTTCCACATGAATCTCCGAACCAAGAATCTGATAATTCCGATGGATCAGCGCATTGACCAGCACCTCACGAACGGCCTTATACGGGTAGTCACTGCGTTCTTCACGGGTCATACCACGGATACTCCATGGGTTTTTGCTGTTGTTGCGGACAAAATCTTCCGCATTTTGCAGCAGCGTGATCAGACTTGCACCTTGAAATTCCTTATCATCCAGAGCATCTTCTTCAATGCTGCCCTTATAATTGCCTTTCCAGCGAGTGCAGAAAATACGGGATTGTTTCAGAACGCCCTGATCGCAGAGTAACAGGCCGCCATTCGTAATCTGTCCATCATCTGTTACCAATCCTACGGAGGGCAAGTCTTTTTCAAGGTCGAAATCCTCTTTTTTCAAATTCTTAAACGTCGCGGCCAGCAGTGTAAAACTGACATCACCCACTCGATAAGAACTGGGCAGGGCATCAAAGGTCTGGTTCATGCCTTGCAAAATCAATTCGTTCAGTTCCCGTGAGGTGGCTTCTTCGGACTGGTCGCCATGCCGCACATAGGCCGTATGGGAACCGTCAAAGGCATAATAATATGGATACGCCGGGCCGTCCTGTACTTCCAGATCAACGCAGGACTTGCCCTCTATTTCGACCTCCCGCACCCGATAGCGCGGCGTAGGGTCAATGCGGACCTTGATAAGTTCCGTCAATCTGCTCACCACAGCCTGCGGATTTTCCAATCCTACGACCTCGCGCGGCTCATTCTTTACGCCAAAAATCAAGTGTCCGCCCTCGGTATTGGCAAAGGCCGACACCGATTTCAGCCAGCTGCGCGGCTTTTTCTCTTCAAGGCGTTCCTTGTAATCAACATGAGAGGCTTCAATGTAATGGTCGAGGGGGAAAGGCATGGTATCACCTGCAATTCAGTTCAATATCGTTCAAGCGTATTATACCGTATTTTATCAGTACATTCCACCACTTTATGCAGTCACATGGGTGGCATTCTCTTTCACCGAATTGATCGTATCCATCAGCTCACTGCCTGTTTTGCCATCAAACAGGCGGGTAAACAGAATGGGCTGGTCAAAGGGTGGTTTCATCAGAACCGCCTTGCTTTCCACATAACCGTTCTGCTCGATGTAATGAATAACCTTCTGCACAAACGCGATCTGCTTTGCATTCAGCGATTCGTCATTGATAAATTTTGAAAATGCCTGCATGGCAGCATCGTGGTCCAGCTTTGCCACTTTACGCACCAGCAGACCAAAGGGCGTATCCCGAAACTCCCGTGCATAGTCCTCTTTGCTGCCCAGCTCACAGGTGAAGATATGTTCCAGCTCGGTATAGTCGCCCCGGGAAAGCGGAATGTTCTGGGTCAGCTTGTGGATGGCCAGCGTATCGCTGCGGTGCTCCATGATGTAGCGGTTCACACGTTCCCGGTACTCGCCGAAATCATAGCCGGAATCCAGCGTTTTGCCCTCGGTCTGTTCCAGTACCGGGTCAGCAAGGGCCGTGTAGACAGGCTTTTGCCCCTCGCCGCCCTCCACCAGAAACTTGATAAGCTCCCGCAGTTCCTGCCGCATTTCCTCAAAGCGGAGCAGATCATGCGAGGTCAAAAATTCGTCTGTCTGCACCTCCCGAATGAGGGACAGCTTTGCCTGCACCTGCGGGATGGTAGCTTTCCCTTCCAGCATTGCCGCTGTATTGCGCAGCTGTTTCTGGGCGCGGCTCAGCCCCGGCAGACCCTCCAGCTCACAGAGCAGCAAGCTATACACAAAGTTATCGAACCGCTTGGCGGCCTCGTCCTTATCGTCCAGCGAGATGAGCGGTGCCACCTCTTTCATCAGCATCCCCTTGTCCGTTTCGGTCAGGCTGACAAAGGCTTCCGGCTTTTGATAGTGTTCCACGGCCTGTCGGTGCAGCCGCACGGATACCAGTTCCGGGTTCAGCGCTCCTACTTCGGCACGGCAGGTCTCCGTTAAGATCTTGCGCCAGTTCTGGTATTTTTCGCCCCCATAGGCTCCATCCTGCAGCGCGGCGGCGATCCGCACCTGCTTGCAGAAAATGCTCTCGGACAGACTCTTGGTGTCCGCGCTCTCGTAGCCGTTGGGTTTCTGACGGAAAAATTCAAAGTTGCCGCAGTAGTCAAAAATCAGAAAACGCCGTTTGCCCGTATATTCGCCGTCGATGGCATCCACGCAGGCAAGGGACGGGCAGAGCCGCGTACCACGGCCGATCATCTGCCAGAACTTCGTTTTGCTGCGCACTTTTTTGAAAAACACCAGATTCGCGCACTCCGGCACATCAATGCCCGTATCCATCATATCCACCGAGACCGCAATAAACGGCGGCTTGTCCGGCTGCTTGAAGTCGTCAATGATGGACTGTGCATAGGCATCGTCGCAGACCACCCGCTGGATGAATCCCGGGTACTGGGTCTCCAGCTGCGGGTAGAGCTTGCCAAAACGTTCCCGGATAAACTCCGCGTGGCGCTTGTTCTGGGCAAAGATGATGGTCTTGCCGATGCGGTCACCACCCGCCGTTTTGATGCCGCGTTCCATCAGGTCTTGCAGCACCGTGTCCACGGTGCTGGCGTTGAAGATGAACTTATTCAGCTTTTCGGATGGGATAAAGGTGGGCAGGGTGTCGTCCTCGGCAAAATCGTCCTCGTAGCGGGCCTTATCCTCCGGTGAAAGCTGGTCGTAGTGGATGCCCTCTTCTGTGAATTTCGTCTTGACCTCGTAGTTGTAGTAAGGCACCAGCACATGGTCGGTGTAGACCGCCGTGTCGTAATCGTAGGCGTAGGTGGGGATGCCATGTTCCATCTCGAAAAAGTCGTAGGTGTTGCGGTCCACGTCGGTTTTCGGGGTGGCGGTCAGACCCACCAGAACCGCATCGAAATAATCAAAAATAGCGCGGTATTTCTTGAAAATGCTGCGGTGGCTCTCGTCCACGATGATAAGGTCAAAGTGGGCGGGCGAAAACAGCGGCACGCCGTCCTTGGTCTTGGCGTTGTCTATGGCGTTGAGCATGGTGGGATAGGTGGAAAACACGATGCGCGCGGCCTTATCGTCCTTAGAGGAGCACAGGTTGCACAACGACTGGTCCGGCAGATACTTTTTGAAGTCGTCCTTTGCCTGCTTGACCAGTGCAGTGCGGTCTGCCAGAAAGAGCACGTTGGTCACATGACCGCCCCGGCTCAGCACATCGGTCAGGCTGGAGGCGGTGCGGGTCTTGCCCGTGCCCGTTGCCATGACCAGCAGATTGCGCCGGAAGCCCTGCGCGATGTGGGCGCAGACTGCACGGATGGCGTTTTTCTGGTAGTAACGGTCGGTGATTTTGTCGTCAATTTCAATGGTGTCCAGCGTTTTTTTCTCGGTGCGGCGGTTCATCAGCTTCTGCAAGTCGTCTTTGCAGAACACCCCGCTCACGGCACGCTGCGGGCCGCTCTGCTCATCCCAGAAATAGGTGGTGTAGCCGTTGGTGGTAAACAGCATCGGACGGCGGCCAAACTTCTGCTCCAGACAGTTTGCATAAAGCTGAGCCTGCTTGCGCCCGATGTTGGGATCTTTGGTGCTGCGCTTGGCTTCAATGACCGCCAGCGGCAAGCCGTCCTTGCCTATCAGCACATAGTCCGCATAGCCCTTCTGCCCCAGCACGCCGTTCATGTTGTCCACTTCGTACTCGGTGCGCACATCGGCGTCCGGCCCGGTGAATTTCCAGCCCATGGCCTTGAGGTCGATATCGATGATCTTCTGCCGCGTCTCGGCCTCGGTCAGGTCGGCGGCGGTGAAACTGCGGCTCTGCTGGTTCTGCTGTTTGCTGGCTGTGTACGCCGTCGAAAGGCTCTCCACCTGCTTGCGCAACGCTTCCAACTCGGCATCTTTCTGGGTCAGCAGGCTTTCCTGCTCCCGGATCTTCTTTTCGTCCAGCGCCACTTTCTCGCCGGGGATGGCTGTTTCATCGAAGGAGCGCTCCACATAGTCCGTGCCGTAGCAGTAATCCACCCACTGGATGAAATCGAACAGCCCCCGCAGGCTGAACACTGCATCCGCCGCCGACACGCTATGCCCTGTATGTACCGCCAGATTGCCCGCCTTCACGATGCTGGGCAGCACGCTCCACACGTCCCGGTCCACCGCGAACCGGAAGCTCGGCTCATGCAGCAGGGATTGCAGGTTGTCCTTGTAGGGCATCGTGATAGTCTTGTCCGCCGCATACACCCACTTCACCGCCAGCTCCAACGCCTTCCGGCACCCCACCGCGCACATCGCCGGAGAGGTGGAGAACACTTTCTCGGCCTCGATGGCAGAATTGGCGAAGAGGGAGTATTCGGGGCGGGTGGAGAGATAGGAGAAGTTGGACATAAGGAGGGCTCCTTTCGATTTTTTTATCTTTCTTTCTGACTTCTTTCCAGTTCTTGCAGAACATTTTCTGTATTACGCGCCACTGCGTCGCTAATACCTTCAATAAGCAGATCTATTAGTTCATCAATATATGAATTATTTATATAATACTTCAAATCTGGTTTTTGATTAAGGTGATACATAATTACACGTTTAATTTCATCTTTATCGTTTCCAAACACACTCTATCCCTCATATTTCATGGTAATAAATTTAATACGCATTGCTAAATCATCTATCGTTTCTTTCTGCAATACATACCATCGCTCTCTTGCCTTTTTCAAAGCACATACTTCTTGAAGATTCTGACAACCGATACAAATTTCTTTTAAAATATCCTCATCCCCATCGGACTGTTCACTATCGGACCTCATTGTAAAATTTCTTATCCGTCGAATATTGATTTGCGAAAAAACGTTTTCACTTAAAATATTTTCTATAATATTTTCACCTGCATTTCTATACGCGCAAGTACTTTTTCCATGTTTTGAAAGGATTTTATCACACTCGGATTGGATTGCTTTTCCAGCCGTTATTCTTAGATTTAGATAGTCTGCAATTGTACTTTCCATCAAGCTCATTTTATTCTCTATTGATTCTGGAACGTCTAGAAGTCGATGATCTCTCTCTATTCGGTTCCACACACCATAAGCAGGACTTCTTTGTAATGTATCATGCATAAAGTCCGCCCATACAAAAGACGGGTATCTGTTTTCATTCTCTAGAATCTCTATATTTTGCATAAGTTCATCATACAACGGTTTATAGATAGTATTCTTTTTCAAAATTTCTCTCTGCGATTTTTGCTGCATCTTTGCAACACCAATTGAGCCAGCTAAAGAGAAAAAGCCACCGACAAGCACACCTAGCAGTGCACTAAAGCTACCATCTTCTACAGGCATTTGAGGTATCATTCCTCGTACGCCGTAATAAATCAGTGCCATCAATCCAAATATGCCACATAAAACTATAATTGCTGTCTTGTACTTTTGCACTTCAAAACGTATTTTTAGCCATTCGTATTCCATTTTTAACCATTCCATCCCAATTCTGCGGCCAATACTGCCAAACACGCACAAAATGCCTGTTGTTGATGTGCCACATCCAATTTATTCACAGCTTCACACAGATCATATATTGCTTTTACAGCCTTTTGAACCTCTGCATTTTGGCTCTGCTGATACTGCCACATTGCCTGCAGCGGAATCGATTGATAAAAATTTTGGTTTACATAGGCGGGATTAAACATCTGATCGTAGAACTGGTTCATCTTATGTGCTCCTTTCGCATCGTCGAAATACCATATTTTTCCTCATTGTAGCATACACCTTATGGTATTTCAATGTTTTATACAAAAGGACGCAAATTTCGACATGTATTTCAGAATTTTCACTAGAATCATGGTGCTTACAGGGGAACTCCCTCCGTCACGGCTTCGCCGTGCCACCTCCCTCTAAGAGGGAGGCTTTTACCTTACCTCTACGTTATAGGCTCCCTCCCAGAGGGAGCTGGCAAAGCCGTTAGGCTTTGACTGAGGGAGTATCTTCCAGTTCCTGAACTCGCTTTCTGACTTCCAAATCAATTGCACTGCAAACTTCTTGAAAGCTCTGCTCTATTTCCAGATTAGAAAACCGAATCACCTTCACACCATATTCGGCAAAAATGGCGGAGCGTTCTTTGTCGTATGCCAGTCCCTGCTCATCATAATGCTGTGAACCATCCACTTCCACGACCAGCCTTGCAACGTGACAATAGAAATCCGCAATAAAGCCATCAATCGTTTTCTGCCGCTGAAAGCGCATCGGATAGCCACGCAGAAAATCGTACCAGAGATGATTTTCCTGTTTGGTTGCGCCCTTGCGCAGTTCTTTTGCACGAGGGATCAATTTTCCTTGATATGGCAATGACATCTGGACGCGCTCCTTTCTGGAACTCCCTCCGTCACGGCTAACGCCGCGCCACCTCCCTCTAGGAGGGAGGCTTTTGCCTTACCACCACATAAAGGCTCCCTCCCAGAGGGAGCTGTCACCGAAGGTGACTGAGGGAGTCACCCAAAATATTCCTGCATCAGTGCCTTTTCTGAAACTCAATTGCACAATTCCGAAATCTTATCCATGGAAAATTTATAGAATGCATTAAAGTGCTCAACTGTTTGTGCCACAGAGACCACTTTTACGCTAACATTCCAGATGTCTTTATTGTGGTTTGAGTCAATACAACAAAAGCATGGCTCATCCCTTCCAGCAAGTAAACTCATCTGATTCGTTATTGCGTGTTTTTGTGTATTATCCATCTCATTGAGTACAGCCAAAAAATCAACATATTCAGAAAAGCAGTTCAGAGCCTTTGGGTTCTTTAAATACTTTCCTATGCTATCAATTTCCAATTTCCTAACAACATCTTTTTGAGAAAGTGTCCACACAATCGAAATCATCATATCTGCAAAGTGCTTCAAATCATGTACAATACTTTTTCCCAGATAATTTTCTTTTGTATGGATGTAATTGTTAATAACACAAACTCTCCCACTATTGGCTTTTATTTCTTTCCAGAGATTGCAATATTCAACAATGCTTTCGTTTGTAATGTCAAGTTCTGCGACTAGCTGTATCAATAAAATTGTGAATCCGTATTCTTTTGCTTTTTTTGAAAGTGTTGGAATCAATTTGATGTCAAAATTTTCAATCGGAACTTTACCAGTTTTTATCAGCGGATACTTTTCAATCCACTCTTTTTGTTGTTTCACCTTCTCATCATACTCGAACATCGCTTCCACTGCACCCGGCATACCATAAATCGGGGACAATTCTCCTTTTTCCACTTTTTCTCGAAGTATTGCCATCGTTTCATCATCGACTTTTTTCACTTTGACACCTCCACTCATGCATCCGATTCGAAATCCAGTATCACAGTTACCCAAAATATTCCTGCAACAGCGCTTTTTTCATCAATTCCAGCTTTTCAAGGCTCTGCGGCTCACTCCTTCCGTCACGGCTAGCGCCGTGCCACCTCCCTCTAGGAGGGAGGCTTTTCGGCACCGCTACGTCAAAGGCTCCCTCCTTGAGGGGGCTGTCGCCGTAGGCGACTGGGGGAGTTACCAAAAATATTCCTGCATCAGTGCCTTTTTCATCAATTCCAGCTTTTCAAGGCTCTGCTGTACGGTTTGCTTCTGTTGGTCTACACGCTCCACAAAGGCGGCAAACTGTTTTTGAAGAGAAAGTGGTGGAACAAGAGTAGGTAATGCCCTAAGCTGTCGCATGTTGATGCTTGCAATGCCTGTGGTTTGCTTAGCACAACCTAAAAAGTAACGCTTGGCTTTTTGATGACGTAAATATTCGGCAAAGAAAGAGGGTAAAATTTCTTGTTCATTCAGCCGCACACGGAAAATGTGATTTTGATGAATTGAGTTTTTCAGTGGCACTTTAATTATAGCTCCCCGCCCGACTTTATCAGGGTCACCGCCCTCAGTCATTAAGATATCATCCGGCATCAGTCTGTATTGCTCAATTTCCTGTCTTGTTGCCAGAATCGTCTTTACAGTTGTCCAATCAATATAACCGTCTTTTACATTTGAAACCGCCATATATGGTACTTCTTGCAAATCTGTTTCTGTTGTTTTGCGGCCTTTTGTAATTCCAGAAACAATGTCGGCCATCCTTTCCAGCGTTTTTTCTGGCCATTGCATGGAGTTTAGCAACACATCCCCAAACATCTCCACAAACCGTGCCTTTACCAGTTCGTCTAGTTTGGTAAGCTGCTGCTTGCGGAGAGAAACCAGCCAATCTACTTTTTTTAACTTTTCAGAGATATCTCGCTGAACAATAATGCTGGCTAATGGAATTTCAAGTTCCTTTAGTGCTGTAACTGTAAAACTTGCCTGATTTACCGATTTTTTTGTAATGCGTCCAATCTGTCTCAGAAACTTTTGTGATTCAAAATAGTATTTGGCATATTCTGGAATCACCTTTTGAGTGTCTGCACGAAGCATTAACAAATTCATGCCATGGATTATTTGTTCATCGTCTTGTTTCGAGTATAATGCAACCTTCCCAAGATGTTTTTCGCTGTTGATATGAGACATTAGAATATCGCCGTCTTGAAGGATATAATCCCTGTATTGGGCAAGATCATAAATTCCCGCATAACCAAATTTTTCTCTATTTATAGTCTTATCTGCAATAGTTTCAATTCGTGTAATCGGAAAACCACCTGTGCCATCTGTTTGCCTTATCGATGCTCCATTTCTGATAACAGAAAAACACTCTCCCAACTTCGCCATCACACCATCTCCTCCAACTCTGCCAAACCCTTGGTGATCTCCATTTCCAGCTCATGCAGGTCGGCAAGGATTTCCGTGGTCGAGGGGTACTCCACCGGCACATACTCGGTCTCTTTGTACTTATTGATGGATAAATCGTACCCGTTAGCGGCAATTTCTTCTTTGGGCACAAAGAAGCTCTGCTCGGTGCGCTTGCGGTCAGTTTCAGCGTCGAGGTTCTGAAACCGGGCGATGATGTCCGGGATGTCGTTTTCCTTCACCTCGGTGCGCTTGTCGTCCAGCGAGAAGCCGTCGGCTTTCATATCGTAGAACCACACCCTGTCGGTGCCGCCCGCGCCGGTCTTGGTGAACACCAGCACCGCCGTAGACACGCCTGCGTAGGGCTTGAACACGCCGGAGGGCATGGAAATGACCGCCCGCAGCTGATGATTTTCAATCAGTTCTTTTCGGATGCTCTGGTGCGCTTTGCTGGAACCGAACAGCACGCCGTCCGGCACGATGCAGGCGCAGCGTCCGCCCGTTTTGAGCATCCGCAGGAAGAGCGCAAGGAACAGAAGCTCCGTCTTTTTGGTGTTGGTGACGGCTTTCAGGTCGTCGTTGATGCTCTCGGCATCCACAGTGCCCTTGAACGGCGGGTTCGCAAGGCAAACAGTGTACTTACTGCAAATGGAGTTTTGCTTCGACACGCTGTCCTTGTAGTCGATCTCCGGGTTCGTGATGGAATGGAGCATCAGGTTCATGGCCGAAATGCGCAGCATGGTGCGGTCCATGTCAAAGCCGGTGAACATCGGGCCAGCAAAATGCTGCCACTGCTCCGGGGTCATGCTGTCCTCGTAGTGGGCGCGGAGGTACTGCGCACTGGACACCAGAAAGCCCGCCGTGCCGCAGGCGGGGTCGCAGATAAAGTCGTCCGGCGTGGGCTGCACCAGCTCCACCATCATGTCGCGGATGTGCTTGGGCGTGCGGAACTGGCCATTCTGCCCTGCGGTTGCCAGCTTGCCCAGCATATACTCATACAGGTCACCCCGCATATCAAGGTCGGCAATGTCGTGGGTGTAAAGATCTTCCAGCCCGGTGATGATCTTTTGCAGCACCTGTGGCGTGGGAATCAGGAACATGGCATCGTCCATGTACCGCGCAAAGGCGGTGTTGCCCTCGTCCGGGCGGGCGGGGTCGTCCTCGATTTCCACCAGCTCGCCGTTTGCGTCAAAGTCCGGCAGACGGCCATACTTCATCTTTTTGATGGCCGGGAACACCCGCTGCTGCATGGTCAGGAAAATTTCGCGGGAATCTTTATCCTTGAAGCGGCTCCACCGCATAGACTGTCCTGCCGCGCTGGCCGGGAAGATGTGCTCCATCTTTTCGCCCGCCATGTTCTCAAAATCTTCGGTGGCAAGCTCTTTCTCGTCCAGTGATCGGATGAACATGAGATAGGTCAGCTGTTCAATGACGGTCAGCGGATTGGTGATGCCTCCTGCCCAGATGTCCGTCCAGATTTTGTCTACCTTATTTTTAATGGCTCCTGTTACCATGCGTTCCTCCTGAATGTTTGCCAATCGCAAACGCTTTGCATCTTGAATTTTTGGTGATAATACCACAATTTTATTATAGCAGTGTACGATTGCATTTTCAATGTAGAGTGTTTATCGTAAGTGCTTTCTTTATCGCAAGGCAAAAAGTTAGTGGAACGTTAAAACAGCAATTTGCGATATGCAATTCAACGCTATTGCTGTTGCATGAAGAAGTTGAATTGCTATAAAACGGTAAAGTGGATCTGCATTTCACAACTGTTGCTTCTCGTGCTGCTGTTCCCAAAATAAAGTTGATGATAGCCCAACTGCGTCAGATAACAAAGCTGTCCTCACGTTTCGGCGGCTGAATCAGTGCACAAAGTTCTTCCTGCGTGTAAACGTTCTTGATGGTTTCTTGTGCCTTTACCATCTTGATTTTGAACGGTGCTATTTCGTCCTGCTCCATGCACCAGTAAAGGAACACTTTCACCGAACGGATATAGTGGTTGACGCTGTTTGCGGTCATTCCGCTATCCGTCAAGTGGATAACATACCGCTTGAATCCTGCCTCATTCACGGCTAACTGCTCATCTGAAAGGAACTTCAAGAACCGTGTAATATTATACCGATAGCCGTTCAACGTGGCTTCTGCTGTGCCAGAATACTTCTTATCGTCCAAAAAATCTTGCTTTAAATTATCAAACCGGGCTGCACTTTTCTGAATCTTCTTCATTTTTGTACCTCTGACCTCTGAATTTTTGAAAAAATCATAGGTACAAGCTCAAAAAGCCCGTATAAAACAAAAAAGACGACAAACCGTTTAATTCAACGATTTATCGTCCTTTTGGTGCGCTCGAGGGAACTCGAATCCCTGGCCCTCTGATTAAAAGAATCCGAGGTGCATCATTCGTCAAATCCAAAAAGCACGAAGAAGCGCAAATTCATTCGCATTATCGCAAGATTCATATTTGCACACACCGCATTATTTGCATACAGTGCAATCATTTGCAACCGTTGTCCAGCCATTTAGGCGTGCAAAAAGTGTGCAAAAATGTGCAGAGCCAAAATCAGCCCGACAAGACGGTCTCAAAACGAGCGGTTTTCCTGCTGGATTTTTGAGGCATCAGCAGCACAAAAATCCCCAATTTCATCCAGGCAACAATCTTACATGACACACCGGTTTTATGGCAGGGTTTAGGACATCCGAACAGACACCATTTGATGTAGAAATGAGGTTCACCATGAATAAATTGCTTACCTGCCGCTACTGAGAAAAAGCGATCTCCACAGCCGCAAGAACTGAGTCAAACGGACTGTGGGGATCGCTTTTATGATGAAGGAGAAAATGAAGATAGCAAATTAACCCTTGTCCGCGCCGGAGGTGATGCCCTCGACGTAGAACTTCTGCATGATGACAAACAGGATGGAGATGGGGATAGACACCAGCACACCGCCTGCACAGAAAAGCGCAAAGTAATTGTTGATCAGGGTCTTTTGCAGCATATTATACAGACCGATAGCCACTGTCCAGTCGGCAGAGACGCCCGAATTCAGGATCATTTTTGCCATCACGAAATCGGTCCATGGAACCATGAAAGAGCTGATGATGGTATAGACCAGGATTGGCTTGGACATAGGCAGAACGACCTGGAAGAACACACGGGCGTCGGATGCGCCGTCCAGCTTGGCGGCTTCCCGCAGGGAGATGGGGATGGTATCAAAGAAGCCCTTGCAGATCAGATAGCCCAGACCAGACGAACCGGCATAGACCATAATAAGACCGGCGTAGGAATTGGTCAGATTCAGATACTTCAGGACGAAATAGACGGCGATCATTGCCAGCACGCCGGGGAACAGGTTGACGCTGACAGAAAGGTTCTGGATCAGCTTGCGCCCCTTGAAGCGGCAGCAGCTCAGCGCGTAGGCTACCATTAGCACAAAGCAGGTGGAGATAACGCAGTTGAAACAGGCCACCACAAGGGTGTTGGTAAACCAGCGCGGGAACTGCGCCACAGAGTCCGGGTGGAACAGAATGTTGACATAGTTGCGCAGTGTGTAACTGGCCGGGAAGAACCGCCGCACATTGATGCCTCGGTCTGTGGAAAAGGATGTGACCAGAAGCCACAGAATGGGTACCAGCCAGATAGCTGCCAGCAGGGCCAGCAGCAGATGCCGCAGGATGCTGCGGACTGTGCGGAGGATACGCCCGCGGCGCAGCTGCGCTGCGGTCTCTGCCCGGCGTGCCGGAGAAACAGTTGTCTGTGTCAAGAGAACGTCGCCTCCTTTTTATTGAGGAACCGGAAGCATACCAGCGTGAACACGGCACAGATGATGAACACCATAATGCCAATGACGGCGGCCATCTTGTAGTTGTACTGCTCCTGCGTCAGGCGGAACAGCCATGTGACCAGCAGATCCACCTCTTTTGCACTGGAGGAAGCCAGCGCCTGATCCTTGGTGATATAAACATCCTGTGTGAGCAGGTAGATGACGTTAAAATTGTTGACGTTGCGCACAAAATCCGTTACCAGCGCCGGCCCCTGCACACTGAACAGATAGGGCAGCTTGATGTGGATGAAGCTCTGCCACGGCGAAGCGCCGTCGATAGTGGAGGCTTCCAGCATATCGGTGGGAATGTTCATCAGCACACCGGTGGCAATGAGCATCTGGTAGGGCACGCCCACCCAGATGTTGATGAGGATGATCATGAACTTTGCCCAGTGCTGGTCGGTCAGGAAGGGAATGTGGTTCATGTTCTGCCCCAGCAGACCGATGGTCTTTAAAAAATCGGTCACGCCCGCATTGGACATCATGGTGTTGAAGATGCCGGCGTCCGAGAAGAAGTTGCGCACCAGCAGCAGGGTGACAAACTGCGGCACCGCAATAGTGATGATGAACAGGGTGCGCCAGAGCTTTTGGCACTTGGTCTTTTTATTGTTGATGAGCATGGCCAGAAATACGCCGCCGAAGAAGTTGGTGAAGGTGGCAAAGAAGGCCCACACCAACGTCCAGCTGAGCACCCGGCCAAAGGCGTAGCTGAAGGTCAGGCTCAGCGACTGCCCGCCAAACAGAGAAGCAAAGTTAGCCAGCCCCACCCATGTAAACAGGGCGGCGGGAGGCATATGCTGCTGATCGTAGTTGGTAAAGGCGACAGCGATCAAAATGAACAGCGGGATGATGGTGAACACCACCACACCCAGCACCGGAAGGGTGAGCAGGGTAACGTAGAACTTTTCGTTCAGGTACAAGGTGATATCCTGCCGGAAATTGTTGGGCTTTTTGCCAGCGGCCTTCTGCGCCTGTAACGCGTAATTGCTCTGCACCACCAGCATGGCAGCAGCGATCAGCGTTACAATGACCACCAGTGCGATCACGCTGAGCAGCAGGATGGCAAACGAGTTGTCGTAGTTGTTGACCTCGTTCTTTAAGGTAAGGGGGTTGAACTGCATCTCCATCTGCACTGTGCCCAGCGTGCCGAACTTTTTCAGCGCAGGAATGCCGGAAGTGCCCAGAAAATACAGTCCCAGCCCCTGCACCAGCGTTACCAGCAGTGCCTTGATAAGCTGGCCGTGGCCAATGTAGCCCAGACCCCAGACAAAGAGGGACAGCTTTGTAAAAATATCTCCGTGAACAAATGCGTGACCGAACTTCTGAAGGAAATTCGGCTCCCGGCCATCTGCCCGCAAGGGCGGTGTAAGGACCATTTCTGCCACAGAAGTCAACTCCTTTCTTGGTATGCAGAGGGGGTTATAGCAAACAGAATGTTAGGTTGACGCCGATTTCTTGTATTGCGATAAAAAGCGGGCACACCGCATTCTGCTGCGTGCCCGCCGGGAAAAACCGGAACTTACTGTGCCACAGGTGCGGTGATGCCGGCCACAGCGTCATCCATCAGCTGCTGGGTGGTCTTGCCCTGCGTGTCGCCGGAGGCGAGGATCTCGCCCAGACTTGCGGCGGAGCTCCAGTAGTTTGCGCCTACCCGCTGCAGGGTAGCGTAGGAGCTCTGCTCAGCCAGTGCGGCAATGGCGGGTGCGGACTGCACAGCCTCGGTGGAGTTTGCGTTGATGTTAGAGGGGCCCAGCTTGCGGTCGTTGAAGCGCTTGATCTGGTTGTCCTCGTTGGTGATGAAGTCGGCCAGCATCATGGCAACGCCCACGTTGGCGCTGTGGGGGTTGACGCCCACCAGCTTGTAGCCGGAGAAGGAGCCCATCTGGACCTGCTCGCCGTTCAGGGTGTAGGTCGGCAGCTTGGTGGCGGCGTAGCCTTCGCCCCAAGCCTCCTCGGCGGTGCTGGCGTTCCAAGTACCGGAGATGGCGGCGCAGCAGCTGCCGTCCTTGATGGCAGAAACGATATCAGCATCCGCGCCGGACTTGAAGCCGGGGTTTGCGGCGATATCCAGAATGGCCTGCGTTACGTCTGCGCCGGGAGCCTCGTTCCAGTTGCAGACGGTGTTGATACCGTCATCTGCCAGCGTAGCCACCAGACCGGCACCGGCGTAGAAGCTGTAAATGTACCATGCATCGTTCACACTCATCATGAACTTTTTGCCGGCAGCTGCAGCCTTTTCCAGCATGGTGTCCATGCTCTGCACATCCTCGGCGCTCAGAACGCTTGCATCGTAGTACAGGAAGTAGCCGTTGTCGGCGGTCATGGGGTAGGCGTAAAGCTTGTCGTTCATGGTGGCAGCGCCCACAGAGCCGGGCAGGTTGCGGCTCTTCACGTCGTCCGGGTTCAGCAGCACTTCCTGCAGCGCACCGGCATTCACCAGCTCGTTCAGCTGGTCGTCTGCAAAGGCGAAAACGTCTGCGGCAGACTCCGGATCGGCCAGAACGGTGTCCTTTGCGCTGGACTCAGACTGCACGCCGATCTCGATGGTCACATTGCCCTTATCTGCATTCTGCTCGATGAAAGCATCTGCCATCTCGCGCAGCATGGTCTGATCCTCTTCTGCGCCCCACATGGTCAGCTTCACATCACCCCAGCTCTCCGCAACAGAGGCAGCCGTACTGGAAGCGGCAGCAGAGGAAGCAGTGCCAGAGGAAGAACCGCCGCAGGCGGTCAGCACACCGGCAGCAGCCATCGTACCCATGGCTGCAAGGAAGTTACGGCGGGAAATCAGCTTTTTCATGATCCAGTTCTCCTTCGTTCTCAATCTGAAATCTTCGACTGCTCTTTGTTGCGCTTATAAGTTGCGCACATCCAAGCAGCTGTTTTTCTGTACCCATAGGATACCGCATTCTTTTGCTCACGTCAATGGACGAAATTCACGGTATTGTTGAGTCGAAACTGGAAAAAGTGACGGTAAAATCAGGATACATGGGCAAAAGTGCGCAACTTTAGCGCAACCTTAGCCATGCAAAGAGCAAAAATGCCCGCTCCGGGAAAGGAGCAGGCACAAAAAGCGTGTTATTTGATGCTGTGGGAGCGTTCCCTCCACTTGGTAGAATCCCGCAGGATGACCTGATGGCCTTCCAGCTGCCGCATGACGATCTCTTTTCCGGCCAGCCGGTCCAGCAGCATCCGGCAGGCGGTCTTACCCAGCTGCTCTGCATCGTACTGCACCGCCGAAACAGACGGCGTGATGCTGGCAAGCATGGAGCTGTCGTACAGGCTGGCCACTCGCAGATCGTTGGGCACGAGGATATGCCGCGTCCGCAGCTCCCGCATGACCTCAAAGGCGATCTCATCATCGCCGCAAAGGATGCAATCCGCCTTCTGCTCCAGCGCAGCCTCCAGTGCATCGAGCGTCTGCCCGGCA
>OGZG01000550.1_pt1 | contig 29479 bp, 27 predicted proteins | sample 1576781 | NCBI WGS metagenome assembly OGZG01 (sample SAMEA3541502, study PRJEB24748) | human gut metagenome | biome: human gut; feature: human-associated habitat; material: faeces | place: China | collected 2012 | reverse complement strand
ACAATAGCCCCATGATCCAGGAGAAGATCGGGACATCGTTTTTTGTGGGGGCAAGGACCCATTTCATTGATTTATAGAAGAGTCCAATTGCTGCTGCATATGCAGAAAATCGGAGCCATTCATTGGAACCATGAGAGGAAAAAATCAGAGCGATCCCGTTAAAGGCCGTGTAAACAAAATCAATATCACCAATGGTATAAATCGTAAAATTGCTCATCAAAAATCCCTCCGGACACTGAGCCCAATTGGGCGGGGAAGAATGAGTGAACTAACTGAGTATGATGGTTGCATTAAATCGACTCCTGGCAGCACTACTGAGAAAAGTAACTTTCCTAAAAAAGTAACTTTTTGATAGTTGCTCATCGAAGGATTCGAGGCATTGTGTAAAGCACTTTTGCCTCCTGGTAGAGGGGTCATTTTTTTCGCGTAGTACAAACGTTTGACGTAGCTGGCTGCTATTCTATGTCTGGTCATCTATTCTGCTCCTTAGTGCAATTAATAGATTTTCACATAGAAGAAGTTTAATTTTCCCAAATAAGAGGGGGAAAACTCAAAAGTTAAATATTTTTTTTCAGTTCTTCTCAACTTTAACGACTGTTTTTGAGTTTGGTTTCTCTAGTCCCAAAAATTAGTATCTTGCACAGCCATAATTTTCTGAAATAATGATCAAAACAACCACTGGGACGCATCAATGAAAAAAACAATGACTGCTGTACTGGCCTGCTCTCTTCTTGCAGGATGCGCGACACAACCAACGAGTCCGGATAATCGTATGTACACGAAAGAGCATGGCGTTTACTGGCATTCTGATCCTCAAAAGTCAGTTGCAACGAACGCATACTCACTTGCAGGTGTACCTGTTAATGTAGATGAAGCAGAGAATTCAGCCGGGGGAGTTGATGAAGGTCTTGCTTCAAAAATGCTCTTGAACACTGCGACAGGTGCTATTACTGGTGGTCTCAAGGCAGGGATTGGAATGTTCACAGCTTCATTGTATAGCGAAGGTGATGCGGAATATATACAGGTCATGCAATATGTGGTCTTTGTTCCAAACGAAAAAAACTTACCGATTGACGATGAATCACTGGTAAAGGCCGGAGCTAAAACTATTATTGAGTCATTAAAAGATAAGCCACAAATCGGTGATGCTACCTATGAAGCTCAAATGAAAGCATTGAAAGAATGTAAGATTAGCAAAGCTATTGTTGGTATGTGGGATAGTTGCGAGACAGCAAAACATATACCAGGTTCTGGTAGCAATAAAACGCGCTTTTTCGATTTCCAGGTTATTAGACCTGCTACTGGTGATGAATTGAAAGAGATGAAACTGAATAAAGGCAATTACTCAGTGATTCGTTATATTGACTTTTTCCCTTTAGGACTTGAATTTGATACAACCAATTTCCCGGGGTTTACTTTGATGCCACAAACACCTAAAACAGCACCTGGTTATGCAAGTGTATCGATAAATGGGGGCGAGTATTATTTTATCAAAGGCAATATGGGCCATAAAGCATTCCCATTGAAAAAAGCAGTTAAATAAAAAAGACCGGGTTTACCCGGCCTTTTGATTTAGTTTATTACATTTCCTGTCGTAGGGTCCGAATATACAGACCCTACTTCACATATAGCAGGTCTTGGTAGATATGAACAGTCGACATTCTCTGCTTTAAGTGCCTGTACATTCTCCTCTCTTGCTTTTGTCATATTGACACTACCGCCCATTGAATCTAAAGCTCGCTCAGAGGGTAACTGAGCATTATCATTTTTATAAGGCCCCATATTGGCTACAGAGTTTTCTGTGAATGCCGCGTATTCATCAGGGACTTCTCCCGCTACAACTGCTGATTCAATATATTCAGTCATATCGATTTTATCCCAGTTAAGTTGCCGTACCTGTGAGATAGTTAATCCCACACAACCACTTTCTACTGGATTAATTCCTAACTGTGGATATGCCTGTTGCATTATTACTCTTGATAATAAAGAATTATAACAGCACATGTCGGTTGCTTTCTTAATGCACTTCTTAGTGAAACCAACGTTGAGATATTTAACACAACGTTCTGTATCAATAACGAAACATGCACCTTGGTTTTTGTGAATTGACGCTTCCATTTCTTTTTGGTCACATGCCAATAGCATCTCTAATAACATTTTAGTTATTTGATATGCTGTATATATCCATCCGATTACGTTCAAAGCCAGCATAAAATTAGTCACTGTCGATGAGAATACAGCTTGACCAGCCGCACTTCTGGTTTGATCAAAAACGAAGTCTCTTACAGCATCTGGCAACATATCGTAGGCCTTATTCATTAGCTGTTGCTTAATTGCAGCAAGCCCTCCTGTCTGTAAGCCGTCTTTCGTAAGCTCAGTAGCGGCCGCAGATCCTCCTCCTTCAATTGTGGAGGAGCCAATAAGTCTCGAGACGTTTCCTGTTATTGATTCATAAGCAGAAGTAAGTGGCTGTGTCACACGTTGCCACATCTGACCCACGCTAGAAGATACCCCGGAGGTCCATTGGCCGACAGCGTTCGTCATCGATGCCCACGTACCTGACTGACCACCAGTCCAGGTTGTCAGCTTTGCTGATATTTTTTCCCAGTTTGTGTTTCTGAGCATTGTCCCGGCTAAGATAATTGCCTCTAGTTTTCCGGCTGCACCTTTAGGAGCTTCGCAGCAATCTGTTTTTGCCAACCCGTTTACAAAGCCTACAGAACGGCCACACCATTGCTTCTCTCCGGAGAAGACAATGCAACTGTTGGGGTCGTTAGGGTCACTACACATAGCATCGCCCTGCATGTTCTGAACCATGCTGCTATAGGCTGCGACCTTACCGAAATCACTGTTTTGTTCATTCGCACCGGTATTACAAGTACCTCCTGAACATGGGATCATGCCCACGCAGGTGTTTGCTTCGTTTGTTACTGTCACAGTCCTTGTTATTCCTTCATCACAGGTCCACTTTTGTTCGTACATGTAACATTGATTAGTAGCAGAATCGAACCATCCCTCAGCGCATGTTTGGCTGGACATGGTGCATGCAGAGTTTGTCGAGTATTTTGAACATGCATCAGGCATATTCTTTATCTGGTCATAGTTGTAACAAGCTTCATTACCATTTTCATCTTTAAGGATATTTCCTGATGCATCATACTGACATAATTTTTCTTTCCCTAAAGGATCACAAAAATATCCTTCAAGATTAGTTTTCCAGGTTAAGTTACCTTTATCACCATCATAAAAAGGTGAAGCATATTGCAATATAGACTGTGGCAAACGTTTTGTGCCAACATCTAAATCTGAAAACCGGTCGAACCTGCAAAATGAACCAGCTTGCTTTACAACGTCATAACAACCTGGAGGATCCTGTATATGTTTGTCTTCAAGCTTAATATTGTCAAAAATAAGCTCTACTTCAAAGTATCCTTCACCCCCACCTCCGACCCATACCGTAGAAGACATCTCAACTTCATGATCTGCTTCTTTATAAACGGAGTTTGCAACCTGGCTTGTTATATCAATAGGTTCCTTTAATTTATTCGATTTATTTCTCTCCATGCCATTACGTGGTGGGCCATAACCAGGTTCGCGATATTCACCATCGATATGAGCAAAAATCTGCTTGCCATCAAGATTAACTTGCATGTGGTCATCCCACTCAGCATTTACTATGCTTGCTGATTTTAAGATAGCGTCCTGGTGGAAATGAAGCGTCATGCTATTGTCATAAACACCACCAGACCAGTAGTCATTACCACGCTTTCCGAACCAGATACGTATACAATTATCGCCACATACGCTTAGGTCACCATTACCACCAGAGATGTAAACTGGTACACTGAAGTCACGTGTAATAGTGCAACTACCATAATTATCTTTTTTAGGTGCATTACAGTAATATTCCTTATAATCAGGAATATGTTTTTCTTTTGTTGTAGTTGTGGTCTGTGTTGAACAGTTTTGCAACCATTGACCCGTACCAGCCGCTGCGTTTGCTATTTCATTTCTGCCACTTGTAAACATTGGGTCATTTGGCGAAATATTTGGGGCTGGATTGGATTTTGTTGCAGCCACCAGCGAACGATATGCTTGCCCATCATAACTATTTGCTGTGAATAATTGACTCTTACGAGTTTTTATATCGTTTATGAACCCTTTCTCATCACCATAACTATCACCAGCATTAAACTGAACATCAGCATTATTTTGCTCCGAACTATACATTTCAGCTGTATTGGTGCCAGTGATTTCGCCTCCAGGATTGGGGTTGTTACTTATTGTTATACTACCATCTCCATTACGTGAAAGTAACTTTCCACCGTTTTCTGACCCTTTTATGTTTATACTATTACCGCTCATGTTGGGTAGCGATACCGTACCAGCTATGTCCGAACCATCGGTTTTGGCATAATTCAAAACATCATCATTTGTGAATGTTTTTCCACCATATTTATTCAGATCCATTGACGAACTGTTGGTACTATCAAAACCATTTATTTTGTCGGTATAAGAAGGGTTTTCACTATTCTTATATTTTTCTAAAATGTCCTCTGTGGTTACTGTTGAAGTTCTGTTCGCTGCAGGATTAGAAAGATCAAAATTGTTTTCCAGTTGCTCATAAATTTCGTTTGCCGCATATACTTTCGGTGCCATCACAATATTGATAAGCGTGACATAATATGCCCAACTGAGCGTATTTGTTACAATGGACACTGCTACAGCTAAGGAAACAGTTCTTTTAAATAGCATGCTGACTCCAAGTGGTCTGTATGCCGGTTGCAGCAATAACTACCGGCACATCGTTCATGGTTCGTATTTCTTCGTTCAGTATTGAGTCTGACGGGATATCATTTTTCGTTGGGGTCAGTACCCATTTCAACGTTTTATAGAAGATACTGATAGTAGCTGCATACGCAGCAAACCTGAGCCACTCGTTTGAACCTTGGCTGGAAAACATAAGTGTAATGCCATTACACGCCGCATAGACGAATTCAATGTTACCTATTGCATAAATGTTATAGTTCATCATTTGCCTCCTGAAGTATGCGGGAGGCAGCGCGTCGGTGGTTGCTGTTTTAGAGGATGCAAGTACCCTTCTCTTGAGTCCTTGCGATTATCCGGACAAGTATAGACAGCACCATCTGAATGGACCGTCGCTCTTGTAGAATGATATTGCTTCATCCTTACCTTCGCGTTGAGCATATCTCGAAAAAGTAACTTTCTCCAAAAAGTTACTTTTTTCATCTGCCAAAAAGGAGGAATCAAAGTCATAAGCAAGAGACTGTAACCAATACACTGTATGGTCCCGGTTGTTGCGTAGTTCAAACATGAGAGAATTCTAATGTCGGGCTTTCTCTTTCTATTTATTCTCATTGTTATATGCTCCACTTGTGCTATTTACATACTTTAACATGTGAGGAAAATATTTTTTCAAGTTAACGCGAGAGATTTTGCACAATTGTTTTTTTTCGCACATCCAACTTTAACGAATGTTTATGACTGACGTTATAAATCTTTCCTGCCCTTAAAAATCACGTCTTGCACTAGAGGTTTTGTGTGGAATACCGAAAAAAAACGGGGAAAAATGATTATAATCATTACAAGCCGTTCTCGCATGCATCTTCCTTACCAATTGCCCTGTAAATCCCCTCCCAATACGGGCGGGGAAATAAGGTTATCCTATCCACTCATTTGAAAATATCTCGACAGATATATATAGTATAGGGATGTTTTCGCAGAGCACTCATTATGTACAGAGCGACAAAAGTACGTATTTACCCAACGCAAGATCAAACTGAATTGCTGGAAAAGCAGTTCGGAGCAGTGCGTTTCGCGTACAACAAAGCCCTGCATATCCGCTCGCACTGGTACAAAAAGCACGGTGTATCGCTGAATAATGCAAAGCATATCCAGCCGTTACTACCTATAGCCAAAAAATCCCGCCGTTATAGCTGGATTAAGGACGCAGACTCCAACGCATTGCAGGTATCTTTGCAGAATCTGGATCGTGCTTTCCAAAACTTCTTTGAGAAACGGGCGAAATACCCGAAGTTCAAACGCAAGCACGGGCCGCAATCCTCCTACCATTGCAGTTGCCTGAAAATAACGGCCGACACAATCAAGATCCCGAAGATTTCCCCTATCCGGGCTAACATTCACCGGGAGATTGTCGGCAAGGTGAAAAGCATCACCATCAGTCGCGCACCGACTGGCAAATACTACGCCTCAATCCTTTCCGATGATGGACAGGAAGCGCCAGCGAAGCCGAATTTCATCACCCAACTGACAGGCTATGACATTGGGTTGAAAGATTATCTGATACGCGATGACGGCAAAAAAATCCCTAACCCGCGTCATCTGGTCAATGCCTATCGCCGCTTACGCCGTGATAGCAAGGCGCTATCCCGTAAACAAAAGGGAAGCGCGAATCGTCGCAAGGCGCGTATTCGCCTGGCGGCACAATACGAACGGGTAGCCAATGCGCGTACCGATTTTCAGCACAAACTTTCCAGAAATATTATCGACGAAAATCAAGCGGTGATTGTGGAAACGCTGAAAACGGCAAACTTTATGAAAAACAAACGCCTCGCCCGTAATATCGGGGATGCCGCGTGGTCTGGTTTCGTGACGAAACTGGCCTATAAAGCGGAGGCGTCCGGCGTTCACCTTGTCAAACTGGATCAGTGGTTCGCCAGTTCAAAAACATGCCATTGTTGTGGTCACAAAATGGCAGAAATGCCGCTGAAAATACGCAAATGGCAATGTCCTGTCTGCCTGACTCACCATGACCGCGATATCAATGCGGCGATGAACATCAGACAGAAGGGCATAACAGAACTAATGGCGGCGGGTCACGTCGTCAAAGCCCACAGAGGCCTGCGTAAGTCCGTTATAACAACGGTTGCGGCCTGCGAAGTGGGAAGCCTCGTCCTTTAGGGCGGGGAACAGTCACCCAAGCCACCTTACGCAGCAATCGTTATAACGCCAAAGCATGTATACATAGTTATTTACACCTATACGTTTTCGTCCGCCCTTCCGTGTCGACCAGTCATGAACAGAATCACCAAGTCTATGACAACATTCCGGTCCTTCTGCTTCCGGTACGGGATACAGCATCGATAGCCTGTACTGTGATCTAGGCATGAAATAACTGAACCTGCGTTCGCACATAGCGTCCTGGCCCATGGTTTTCATCAACATTCCTTGCCTGTGCAACTTGGTAATCATTCGTTGAGTTAATAATGAGGAAACCCGGACTGAATCGTCATTCGCAAAAACATGGCCGGTTAGCGGATAGAGGTTACCATCACAACCTGCACAAAAGTGGGCACTCAGATTGTCAGCCCCAGCTGTAACCTTCACACAGTCAGCTGCGCACCACATTGAAGCAATAGGATTTGCGAAAACAACTGCCTCAGGATTTAATACGAGTGTAAGCAGGTCATTTTCCCAGAGCGGATCAACTTCGCTAATGTAGGTAAGAGACGGGTCAATATAAGGCTCAGCGGTACAATCCCCCATAATGAGGAGCTTAAGCATCACCAGGATCGGAAACTCCCATAAGTGAACATCATAAAACCCTGCCTCATTACCCCCTTTGGGCCTGTTAGTTGCTCCTTTCCCCATATCGAAGCTTGAAGACTGAAGACTAACCCCTTCAAGGAATGGCGAACACCATGGTGACTGTACAACCTCTACTATTTTTACTGGTTGGAAAAACGACAGTTGCCATCCTACCTCTGGGACCCCATTTTGATCTGTGCAATAACATACGGGTTGTGACGGTGCAGCCCCTTCTGGTGAGGAGCCTACTCCCATAATGCGCATTGGAAAAATACAGCTCCAACAGATGTTTTTAATCAAACCTTTCCAAACACCGGCCGATTGACAGATTCCGCTACCCGTCTCAGCCCCAATCGCCATTCCTGGTAAAGCCAGGCTGAGCATGACAGCAGTGAATGCTGACAAAAGTAACTTTCGTATCATTGAGCCGCCTCTTTTTCTGATTGCTGATTTATACGCGTATACTCGCGTACATCTGCCTGAGCAAACTGCTGTACTTTGAAGTAGGTTCCTTCAACCGATATGATTGTAGGGGTGGACTTAATCAGGAACCGGCTAATGATTTCAGGGTTGATCTTGTACATCTGCCCATAGAACTGGCCGCGCAACTCCTCTAAATGCTTCCAGCCATCATCACGTTTGATTCGCGTAAAAATGGGCATAACTTTTCCTTCGCCGAAACGGTGACGAAACTGTATTTTGGCCCATGTCAGCTGCTCAGAATTCATTGGGTCAAAAACGATCATTGTCAGTTTCTGTGGAAATTGAGCAAGAGGATTTCCCTTCTGCCCTGCGGCAGCAATGAGGTTACCTTGGTTATCTCTAATATCTTGGTTTACCTGAATTGTTGGGTCGATATACCAGATTTTATTCTCGTCAGATACGGGAAGGGACGCCATCCACTGATTTTGCCAAGTTGATTTTATTGCGTTCTTTTTGGCCGCCTCCCAGTCATATTTATTACTTCTCTCCTCAAGTTCCTGTACAATACTTTTCTCTTTTATAGGGAATGTTTGGGCTGAAACCGGGAAGGTTGTTTTTTCTGGGTTTTCCTCGATCTGTTTCATGAAATACTTAATGTTAATCGACCCACTAATCTTGTAGGTTTTATCATCTTTTCTGTACACCATCGTTGGAACTTCTTTTACGCTATACTGGGTAAAACTTTCCGGATCGAGGGTGACTAAAGGTTCTTTTTTTATTTTTGCTTTAGATATATAATCACGCAGCACTACCTGCATCTGAATAAGGTTTTCTACACCTTCCTTAAGCCCCCTGAACACCACGCGCGCATTGTTTTCCGATGCTGTTTTAATCAGGTCTATCAATACATAGTCTGGCATGCTGAATGATGCAAATATTGTCAAGCCATTATCAGTCGATAGTTCTTCATTTTTGTTGTTATCTAATTTACGTTCGAAGTCCTGTGCAGTAATCCCCGACTTCCCAAACATTTTTTCAACGTTGGAAGACTGGGTTCGCATTGACTCGTTTTTTGACTTGTTAATTGTGTCTGCCTCTTCAGAGAAGGCCTCTGTAGACTGATTCTTTTTTATGTCCTGCGCAATATCACTCATCGCTTCCGCTTCACGCAGCTTACCTGTGTGTTCTATCACCGCACGCACACTGTCGGAGACAGAGCTGGGATTGTACCGGGGTGTGCCGACAATCGACTCTATGCTTTGAGTCTTTGCATGATCAATAGAGTCATCGGCATATGACAGAGATGTAGCTAACAGGCAGCTAAAAAGTAACTTTTTAATACATTCAGAAGATGGCATATGCTTTTCCTGTGATTGTCGTTTCTGGTATTGTTCCCCAAAAACGGGAATCCCATGAGTAATCGGTCTGGCCAACTACGAAAATGTGTCCAGCTGGAACCGTGATTTCACGGTTCAGAATTTGCGGTTCAATATGGTATTTTTTGGCAATACGCCTTCCGTCAACCCGGAAAATACGGTCGCCGTTTTTAACGTATGTTTCTGTAATCTGGATTTTGTCCCCACCCTTACCAGCAACGATTTTTATTACCTTCTCCCCAGGTTTAATGAATCGAACATCTCTGTCCATGGTGAAGTTAATCATATCCCCAATTTCATAGCCCTTATCATATTTATCCACCATGTAATAATCAGCTGGAATACAGCCATGCAGGAGTCCATGCCCCAGAGTGAAGCGGGAAAAGAACAGATGCATTAATACCGAGATGATCACCAGGTGCAGAATCAGTGATTTATCAACTCGTAAAACACCTCTTCTGTGCGGAGAAAGATATCTAAGGGACATCAACATGAGATGGGTCCTGAATGATTATTTCAGGATATTATGCCCGAAAGGAAGAGGCCATTTGCTGAATAACAAGATGAATTTAATCATTTACCAAAAAAAATAGCCCCTGACTCAGGGGCTACTCAAGAGAATGACTTATGTCAGTTATTCAACGTAATGAAACTTGTCGCTGAATCACCGCTGTCATCGTAAGCAGTTATAGACACCACCAGCTTACCCTTATTTTGAGCTTTGGACAGTGTTGCAGTACTTCCGAACACACCACGAACCTGATCATTCACCTTCCAAACATAACTGGAAATCTTGCCGTCAGGATCACTGCATTTTGCAGTAAATGCCCAGCTCAGTTGCGTTTCAGTGTATGTCAGGTTACATGTAGGAGGCGTGTTCGGTATCACGTCAAAATCAACCACAACAACCCCTCTCTGACCCTGCGTACTGACAACGTCCATTTCCAGTTTATAACTACCTTCCATGATGTTCTCAAACGTCTGTGACCAGTAATTTTTGCCACCATCGACAGGCTTACCATTCAGCTTAAACGTCACATTGTCAATTGAGTCTGCCGAGTGGGCCAGCTTAACACTGGACCTCAAGGACAGGTCCAGCGGGGCCCTCATGAACTTGTTAGAGTATTTGGGAGTAACGCTAATTTCCATCGGACTCTGTTCGTTCACGATAAAAGTGTAATCAACCCGGGCTTCATTGTTCCTGTTATCCTTCAGGACATACGTCAACGTATGTGTACCCGATTTTGTTACCTGGAACACTTTCGTCCCGTTATTGTCGCTGGACAGCGTCATCACATTTTTGTCGTATTGCCAGTCCTGGGTGAACACAACTCCAGGATAAGAAACATCCACACCAGAGACTGATACGGTGAGTTCCGAAGGTATCATGGTGTATTTCAGTTTTGTATTCAGGCGTGGCTCCGGGAATTTGTATACCCAAGATTTTACGCTGATTTTCCGTTTTGCTATGGTTCTGTCTTTTGCCTCCGGCATGTAGGCCTGATACGTAAACGTTGCATACCCACGTTCATCTAACATGTCTTCGGTCAGGACGGTATCAAGCAGCCCCCCCTGTTTTACGCTTCCATCAGGGAGCACCCACTCCTGGACAACTTTAGCATCAGATGAGTACTCGATATTAGGGTTCGTGTAGGTACCCTGCAAAGTAACTTTTTTACCTACCTCTACCTGCGAGTTCCCCTCAACCTTAACCGACAATTTCTTATGCTTAATGACAGTGACACGAGCACGAGTTTCTTTCCATGCCGATTTCCCGGCCATTTCGTCGGTTTCGGTATACCGTACTTTTGCAAAGATATACTTTGGCACCTCCGAGGACGTAATCATGTATTTAACCCCCCCCTCAGTCCATTCCTCTCCATCCTCTGACCACTGGACTTCAACTGCACTACCTTGTACATCTTCATTGTTATCAGTCAGTGTCACCGGGATGCTGTGCCCCTCAAGAACCTTTCCAACCGAGATAACAGGTTTAGGTTCCCGGTAAGCAACCACCGTGAGATTATCGGTATATGAGACCTTACCTGTGTATTTGTTGGTCAGTTTGGCGCGGTAAAGCCACTTACCTACTTCTTTTTGTTTGATGCTTACGCTTCGAAGTCCGGTCATATCTTCAAGCGTATTCCAGGTTGATCCATTGTTACTGGACATCTGCCATTCAGTCGGACTCAGGGAATCATAATCATCGGTACTTTTCGTTCTGAATGAGACCATTGCTGACAGAGGAACTCGGCCTACAATAAGCGATTTAGACAGCCCACCTTCGAGGTTGGCCCCTTTATACACCCTGATACTTGTTGTTGATGTCTCACGTTTGAGTACAAAATCTTTAAACGGACTGCGTACCGTAGCTACTGCGATGATGCGGTGACTACCCAGAGTCAGATCGTCCATGTTGAGCTCACCGGTCGCAATCCCCTCAGAGTTAACGGGCAGATCACCGGTCAGAGGAGTTCGCTCAGTTACCGAAACATCTTTACCGGTTTCTTCATCCGTACCCCATTTAGAGGTAACTTTGTAAACCACCACATCCCACTGCCCCATTGTGGAGGCATCGTACAATGTACAGTTACAGCTGTTATTCCATTGGCCGATGTTTACCGATACCGGTACTTTCAAACTCGTTGCTGATTTACGCTCTGCAACTTTCATATAGGCACGAATACTGAAGTTTGGAACAGTATAAACTTTGAGCACACTGGATGACTTTATACTGGCTTCATTTTCGTAGGAAGCTTCGATGTTTACATTCGTTTGCGTCCACAATGGCGCTGCAGGTACTTTTATACGCTCAGAATAAGTTACCGGCGTATCACCACCTGATTTATTCTTGTAGGTTTTAGTTTCAGCGTCCTGGCCTTCAACCTTAGTTGTAAGGACAACGTTAGCCGGTACTGATTTTGCAAGCACCTTAGCTGCGTCCCCACCAGTGATATAAACCAGTGCTGTATCCTTACCAAGAGTCTCTACCGTTTTACTCATCTTGTATGAAATTTCAGGTGCAAACGGTTCAACGGCTTTAACGGTTTTACGGTTATGAGTGGCAATGGCTTTAGAGCCTTTTGTATTAATCACATAGACGTTGTAGTCAAGGACGTTATCGCCAACTTTAGAGAAGTAACCCGTCAGGCCAGGAACTTTAGACTTCGAGTAAAATTCGAGACCAGATGGAACGTTGTTCCACTGAACATAACAGGCCGTTCCATAAACCGCAGTTCCGAACTGGCTAAGAAACGCCTGAGCGTCTTCTTCAGTAGAGAAAATCTTACAGGTATTCCCTGATTGCTGAGTAACCAGCGAAGTGTAAGGACGGACGTAACCGTAAATCGTAGACGCTGATTCGATGGACTTCAGAGTGAAAGTCATCGGCATATAGGTAAAATCGATTGAATAGGTTTTGGATATACCGTTAACATTCTCAGCAACAACCGTCAAAGTATGGACTTTGTTTGTTTCGAGTGACGGCATCGGCTTTAACCGGTAGATCCCTTTGACGTTTGTGGGAGTGTATGAAGCCATGACGTTATCAATGACAACGCTCTTGATGTCGGCAACACCCTCTTCGCCCTGGAATGCAGCAATAACGATCTCATTCAGGAAGTACACCTGGTCCCGCTTAACAAGCTCTGAGCCGTCCTTGAAAACGGAAACAGATGGTTCATCAGACAGTATAAGTTTAGATTCCGGTTCGGTATAACTGGAATCATTGCCCGCTGTATTAGACACAGAATATGTTGCAACGTAAGAAGCGCTGGCCAGATCGCTTATATCAAAAAAATAAACAAATTTACCCGCAACTTCCTGATATCCGGCGACAGGTTGAAGAGTTCGACGGGACGGAGTTGACCAAATTTTGTTAAAATTAAGCTCCGTACCATCATCTAAAGTAACTTTTGTCATTGGAGAGAAGCTACCATCAGGAGCAAGTGTGAGCGACATTGCAGCAGGTTTCCACCAGTCATTGGTATCTGACCGGGCAGGAACCGAGACAGCTACAGCGATCGTCTGCGGAGCAACGTAGATATCTTTATCTCCGATCTTGAATGACCGAGCTTCTTTAGAGACGTTCCAGAAGGTATTGTCTATCGCTGGAGCGCGGTAATCCCAGCTTAATCTCACCTTAGAGGTTACTGGTGGGGAGAAGTAATTATTGAACGAGTTTAAGGTTACGCCTACATCCCTGCTTCCGAAATCGGAACCCCCATCACTGATGCCTACGCTTCCGGTCGTTATAGAACATTTTGAGGCTCCTGCAGCAATGGCGCAGGATGTCCCAGAACCGACAGACGCGACCATATCGTAGTCTCGGGGTTCAACGGTTATATCAATATTTGAGAGTGTCTCGTTTTTAATGTATGACGTCAGTGTTGAACCGGAAGAACCGTTGCTCATTGAACCTTTTATAGAAGTAATCACAGGAGCTACAGGCGCAACAGTCTTGAAGTTGTACTCCCCTTCCTTGACTATGACTTTTTCACGTTCTGAGCCCGAGTAGTAAACGATTTGCCATGGAAGTTTGATATCCCCAGCGATGGCAGGGATGCCCTTCAGTGAGAACCCATTAGCAATCGGCATACCGGAATTATTAGGTAACCATTCAAATACACATTTCAGGCTACCAGCCGTACTTTTGACATTAGGATCAGAGGACACCTCGCATCCCTCAGATACCGGAATAGCTGTAACCGTACTTTCTTTCACGAAGGCCGTATTTACTTGTGAACTGGTAGAAAATTTGACATCTGGTAATGACGTTTCCAGGGTACCGGAAACCATTATCGATTCTGCGTTTGAAAAAGCACTGAACACAGAACAGAACATCAGGAAAGAGATTTTATTAATTTTAGTCATGGAACGCTCTGATCGTAGTTATGCCATAGTTACATCTAATGTATCCTATGAACAGAGCGTATTTTTCCCATTAAGGGAAGTATCTTCATTGAAATTCCCGTAAAACCGGAATGGCTGGACAGAAAAGTTACTTTTGTAGTTGAGCATTTGCATTAAGACGCATGCACGTTAGAACCGCGTCAGATGGAACCCCTGGATTTCGGGCCAGTATGACGGATAAGAGGAAAAGACCTAAGCGAAGGCAGGCGGCAGGATCAATACTAATTTTATGTATAAAGTTAATGTCTCGCTCGTCTTTGTTGATAGCTACAACGCCCCCCTCCAACATTGCTGTGGATTTACCATCAAAAGTAACTTTTACGTTTTTGTAGACTTGCTTATTATGGTGCTTTGTTTTTTTATCTTTCAGAACAGCCTCACGAGTAAGGCGAAGAAACGCCATACACAAAGCGATCACTTCATCATCACTCAGCTTTGTTGAAAAGGCCTTTTGCCCAGTCCAGTCAAACGCGCCCGGCTTAGATGCTAAAGGCCCAGCAAGGATAAGATTCACACTGCCATTTGTCTCAGAATAATTGAGCTCAAGTGCAGTCTTGCCGGAATTAAATACCTTTTCATTTCGGTAAGGTTGATGCTGTGGAACATCATTATTTATATTTTCCACCAAATATGTCCTTCACCTTCGTTGATTAAATCCTTCACCAGACCAATGTAGGTATTCCCTCCAGATTGCTTCATCGCAAAAATATAAGCACTGGTCTCTAGCATTAGATAGTCTCCCGATGGAGCACCAGGTGGAACCTCTGTAGAGCTAAGACTTTTAATGTACTCCTTTTTAACAATAGAAGGAATGTTGTTTATCATTATTGTTTTTTCATCAACGATCTTAAAATTCATACTGGTTTCAGCGCCCGCCAGACTTACGGCATGAACCGAGTTTTGCTTAAAGCTCGACAGGCTTGGTTTATTCATAGTTAGAGAATAAATACCTAGCAGGGTAATAAGTGGAACTATGAAGAAACTAACTTTTTTAATACTCACTATCTTCATCGTCATCAAATCCCCCTTGGGTCTGGCATGCAGTAATGTAAAGAATTCTAAGTTGATGTAGGAAATTTTCTGCTGTAGCACCACCTACAAATGTTATCATTCTGTTAATTCTGATGCCTGCATCTTCAAGTTCAAACTCAGCTATTCCACAATCCGACATAATTGTCATCGTGTTTTCATCTGGGTCTTCATCAAGCGAAGGGGGTATAATAATGGATAAGATAACAGTATCTACTGGAGCTATTTCCCAATTGTGTTCCTCTCGGGCCATAGGAATTATCTGAATAAAATACCCATCCAGGATCAAAGAAAGTGGATTGCGGGTGTTGTCAGCAAACCCAAAATTACTGGTTGCTTCTTCGAAGTTTAAGCCAGAGCGCTCAATAATCTTGAGAAGTTCCTGCTTTCGTACCCCATGGTAAATCATGCCATCTGTCATCTGTAGTTACTCATGTGCTTTGATGGATAGTGTGTCGCTAAAAATCATACCAAAAACAAAGTATTCCTACCTCAGCCAGAGTGAGAAAAAGTTAACTTTCGCTCTGAACCTGTAGGTTTATCTAATCTTAGCTTAACATGTAAGCTACCGATATCTGCACCGCTCATAATTCTAAGGGCTCGTATTATTCACTTGTTGAACTAGATCATCAATCGAAAGGAACACATTACAACGCGCCAAAAGTTACTTTTATCAGAATGCACACAATTTAGCTCGAATAAGAATCTGGATTGTGATTTGGTAACAGGATCTTTAACTTTAGCAATCAGAGTATGCCTTGCTTTTACATTGCAGTATCACCATTTAAAACAATAAGTTATAACGAAACGCCAAGTGTTTGATAACATGCCTTTTCACTGGATCTGCGCTTACGAATGTGGCACTGAGGCAATTCTTTAACCTTGTAAAGAATGAGTGAGCCCGCGCTGGAGGTCAGACCTTTGGTTGCATTTAAACCACGTGTGTTACATGCCTACATGGGAATGATTCTCATCAACTATTAAAAAGTCACTTTTACATAAATCTAACAATGTACTGAAAAAAAATATTGTAAAAATAGCTTTTTTCCTCTCTGGCGACGTCATCACATCCCTCATAAATGTATGATCACACAGAGGTGATAAATGACTATTCTTTCAAATCTAAGTATTGACCTTACTGATTTTACAGGACGAATTCTTATCGTCAGTGACCTTTATGGACATTTTGAACTGTTACTCAAGGGCCTTTCAAAACTGACCCAGTCCGGTGATGAAGTGGTTGTTATAACTACTGGTAATTTGTTTGACTGGGGCCCTTCCCCCTGTCAGCTGCTTGAGGCAGTGGTTTACAAAAAATTTGGTGACAGGAAAGTTCATTTTTTCACTGTGGTAGGTTTTCATGAATTACTTATGACTGATGCTATTACTCAAAAGTACCTTAAAACCTTCAGGTACTTTCCGGATACACATACTCGTAAACACTGGAGAAGTTTAGGTGGAAGCTGGCATGACTCTTACGACCAGATTTTGCTTGAACGTGATATTTATAAAATCGATTACCCACTGGTAATAAATCTCAAAACAAAACTAGGAACATACATAATTGGTTCGTCAGATATCCCCCACGATGGTGGTGACTGGAACACTCTCATGGCAACCTTGAACAAGTTGGATAACCAAAACTTACGCATTATGGCGAGTAATATAACCAGAACTAGGTATTTTCTAGAATCAGGAAAGACAATAGATGATATATCGCTTGTAGTATTAGGAGTGCATCAACCTGATCAATTAAAACGAATTCTCTCAGGGCAAACTGAACTAGCTAAATCAACCTTGTGTCTGTTCCCTAACAACTGGGATGGACTCTCAAATGCACCACTGGATTTCAAAATTAGATTTCTTGACATCACTGAAAGTGAATATGGGAGTTGCTATGAGTTTTAAGAATTTAGCTTGTGTTATCTTATTGTTACCAAACGCAAGCTACGTAATGGCAGGCTCTCAGCTCCAGCTAAGTTCTGATGTTATGGTTGACCAGAAAATGAAAAACATTGTTGTCCAAACAAGTTATTTTAAAAACAAAATTGACAACACAAAATTTATTCGAATTAGCAATCACACAAGATCATTCCCATTAATCCTCTCCTTACCGGAAATTAAATACTCTGTCATCATAAAAAATGGACACAGTACGCTTCTCTCAGAAGATGATGGCATGATTTGGGTAGAACCTGGGAGTAACGTCATACTAAAAATTAAAGAAGCTGAAAAACTCTACGATTTCATTCCAATAGTCTACATTACAGGGAAAAAGAAACCAAATGTACTTACTGTTTTACCCGGTAAAGCAATTAGTGCTGCAAAAGAGACAAAGCTAATTGAATATAAAGTTTCACCAAATCAAAAAAGAATGTCACATGATGACAAGGTTGTTAAGCTATCAGGCTTTGGTAATATAAATAAACTGAAGAAAGGTTTTTATGAAGTACAGGTCGACAAATTTACTTCTGTGAGCTTTGATAAGGAGGCTTTTATAATTACCCGAAATAATATGCTTGCGGGATCACAATATTACACTAAAAATCTTGTTGCCTATCCACATGAAAAAATAATAATGAACATTAGCGGAGAAACTCATGTTGAAAAATAGTCTGATGTTCCTCGTAATAATTTTACTAACAGCTTGTCAGCACCCCCCAGGATGGCATAAAACGCTACCCGCGATTAACTTTAGCCCTGTTAAAACAGTTGAAATGCCAGGGAAGGTTACAGGGGAATATTCTGTTCGCGTAGTCAATGCAGGTATCGACGTATATATAATAATTGACAATGGTTATAATGAGTTTATGACTGTAGATAAACTTTCCTTATACGGGAATCGTTGCGGATATGAGTCTCAGGGGGAGTTGCTCATTCCTCCCGCTGCAGTCAGTACATATATGGTTCCTAATGTAGCATTATTAGGTCTGTGCTATACAGATGATATAAAGTTGATTTTCATTAACAATACATTCAATGGTTTGTCCAAGGATAAGAAGGATACAACTGTCCCTATTGAAGTGATGATGCAGTTTAAGCTTACTTCTGCTAAAGAAAAAGAGGAATTTAATGATGTTATTTATAGCTCGTGGAATTAAAAAAGTTTGCTTAGCTGGATTCGCTATTGTTCTGACAACAAGTGCATCATGGGCCTTTACCTATACGATTGACTCAAATCCCCAAGGAGCTGTAGTCATTAATGTGATCACAAAGGAAAGAATGGGTTTGACACCAATTAAAGTGGATATACCAGATACACAGGAAGGAAAAACATTTGGTATCCTTTACAAAGACTACCGAAATGTTGCCCTCATGATATACAAACCAGCACCAACCGCAGAGAGAGCTTTTACTAATAGTCCACCCGTTGTGGTCACTAGCGCTCTTCCTGGTGAATATCCCTTAAGTGTAAATATTGATGAAGTACGGGATAAAGTTGTTGTGGATTTGCGTCCAGTCATGTCACAACCTATTACTTTACAATAAAAAAGGGGCTTATGCCCCTTTTCTCTTTAAGCAACCTGCCTTGTTTTCATGCCTAACTGTACTAGCTCTTCTTCATAAACCCTGTCAATTGCTTCGGCATACGTATATCCGTCATTAACAAGGTTCCATATTTTACGTCGGTCAGACGGGTCTGTAGTAAAACAAAGTTCCATTTTACGGTCAACATAAAGACGGACGATTTGTTGCACGTTCTCAAAACGAATCATAATCTCTGAAAAAACATACTTTACAGTCCTGATCATCTTCATCCGTTCATATTCTGATGCTGATGCTGAAATATATTTATTTTTCTCCATTGAATCAATCGCCTCTGGGCTCTGCTTCATAATAAATTTCCATGGTGAGTTGTTGGCTATCGCTACACCGATTGGCGACTTGTAGAAGTCTTCGAAGCTCTGTGTAATACAGATCCCTGCACAGTTTGTTTTACGGAAACGACGCCATGCTGCTTCAAGGAATTTAGTAAAAAAGTTAACAGCAGCATCATCACCATTACTTTCGCCGATATACTCCCAGGCCTCATCAAGTATAAACAAACGACGACGACCATCCTTTTTAATAAACATAGCATGCTGTGCTGCCTGGATTATCGACATTAACACAACCCACTGAAGATGTGGTGTAGGTTTGAGTTCTTCAAGTTCAAGTACAATGAAGCGGCTATTAAAATTAATGGGTGGCAATGATGTTGTAAACCTCCTACCGTAAATGCCGCCTTCACACCAAGGTCCAAGTTGAATGCCTATATCTTTAATTTCTTGTTTCTCATGCTTCATGCATTTTTTAGCGAAGCCAGTAACTGAAGGAAGATATCCATCTTCAGGGCTATTTGATTCCTCAGCAATAAGACGAAGCATTACTGCTTCCTGTAAAGAACTAATGTTACCATTACTTGAAGCCATTAGTTTTAGTTGATTCAGAACCATGATTGTTTGAGCAATAATGTCTGATTCTTTACTTTCTTCGCCTGAATTTCCCGTTAATCCCTCCAATGATTCATCTCCTGTATATTTTCTCACCAGGAAAGCGAAAGGGTTAAGAGAAAAGGTAGCGTCAACTCCAAAATCAATAAATTGAGAGTCCTCAAATTGCTCAGCAAGCCCTTGATATGAACGTCCGATATCAACAACAAACACCTGAGCACCATCTGGTGACGCATTAAATTTGCCATTCAGGTCCAGAGGCGGATCGTATTTATCTGCCGTAAGCAGATCTCTAATATCATCAAAATGATAAAGCGGATTTATATGCTCGCCAGAACAAAGATAGTTGAGAATAATGTTGTTTGCTGCAAATGATTTACCTGCCCCTGAGGTAGCCCCAACGCATACGTTGTAACTGGCTGAAGTTTCGAAAATATCAATCATAACCAACTGTCCCTCGCGGGTTACAAATGGAATGACTGGATTTGTGGAGTTTCCTTTCCACGGGCCAAAGATAGGAGCTAGGTGAGCCGCACCCGTATTAGTCATTACATCACCACGATCCATATCTCTAAAAGTCGCCGGATCATTACATAAAGGTAAAGCCGACATGACACCTGAAAAACAAATATAACTATCATCAGCCACAACGATTTTTTTCTCGCTGTAATAGTTAATTAGACTTTTTGCAGCTATTTTCACTTTTTCCAGTGTATTATCCATGACGATAAATGTCATGTAAGTTTGTAGTAGTTTAGCTTTATCCTCCAACTCTCTAGTCAATGCCGAGTAATCCTTGTCCATATCGGCAAGGCGAGGAAGATATTTTAAAACAATAGGTATTTTTGACTGATTATCTGTTATCGCTTTATAACGAAGATACTCTTTCTGTATTTTCTTTTGATGTGGGAATTGTATACAGAAGTTGATAATAAAAGGAGAGAAAATGGTTTTGCTTCCAGTCATCCAGTCAACAACCAACTCGTAAACAGCACCAAAGTTGACATATTCAGGGAATTTTGTCATCGACAAATGCTTAAAATATCGTTGAGCTGTCTCATCATCATCAGCAGACAATGACGCGAAATAATCCTCCCCCACCTCATATTTCCTTCCTGGAATGTTGACCTGATTATTTAATGGCATTAATGTACTAGCTTCAAGTCCACCATATTTCCATCTGGAGTCTTTTCCGGGGTTTAATATTTTATCAACACTGTACAACCATGTGTCAGCATTACCAACAATTGGTGACAAGGTTAAACCTTCTAGTTTAGATAGAAGGTCTTTAAAAAGGCCATCCAGTCGCATGGATTCGGATTCATTAGGAGAAAAACCTTTAATAGGTATCCTAACCGTTACCCACAACTCGAAATTCCTAAGCTTCAAATCATCAGCTTGCGTGATCTTAATGCCATCAGCTTCTTTCAAAGGCTCATATTGACTTTTTGTCAGGTAATCCAGTGAGTATACGGTAAGGAGATCCGCTTTTTCATTATCCCTACCTCCCATCCTGTTACCTCTGCGACGTAACCAACGGGACAATGATATGTTGACATCCGGTAAAGCAGCCAGTGTCATTTGCATAATGGACTCCGCAGGAAAATCCATTTTAAACAGATCCGTCAATAGGTTTTGTTGGTTATCATACAATCCAGGAGAAGGGTTGCAGACAAAAAAGAAACCTACCGCGTTATCTTCCAGCAAAAAATAAGGGGCATCCACCATTCTGTCGACCACGGGAATGAAGTGCCCTAAGTTATATCTTTCAAGTTCTTTTGCGAGACGTGAATTGTTCATACTGTTACCTTACATTCCGTGGAACACTATATTTATGCGTGTGGCTAGAAAGAACTACCGGTAACCCCATTCGCCGTTACGCCTTTAGTACTACGTTGCTGCTGCTGCATGTTGTCACGAGCGCGTTCCTGAATTTCCAGTGGGACAATTCGCGCCGGATTTTTTAATGCTGAATCACCTGCCACCCACGTTTGAGGCTTAACATTGACATATACATAGCCAGGGAGGTTCAAAGCGTCGTTATCGTCTGTGTAAGGCGCGATAAGCACACGCATAACTTTGCCTTGTCTTAACACAGCCAGCGGCTCAGGAGCGATAACAGCTTGTCTCGTACCCTGTACCTGATACTGACGCTCTTGATATGAACTCAGCGTTGGGTTTACCGGCTTGCCATCAAATTCTGAATACAGTCCCTTTCCTGCTGGTACGCGCTGCTGCGACACATAACTCGCTGTTGTCAGCGGCTTCACCGGCTTAGAAGTTCCGGTGTACAAGGGTTTAGGGCCAGCACTTACTACCGGTTTCTTTGGGTACTGCACGCCCGGTGGCGGAGTCAACGACGTTGGATATTTGCTATCTGCAATATCCTGCTTTCCCTCATCACCTTCCTTTTTTAAATATTTGAGATCGTCATGATTGTTAGTTGCTTCCATAATTGCCCGTGGCCCCATACACAGCACACCTTTTTCAATACCTGGGCAGCTGCTCTCAGATTGACCTATGCACCCTGATAAAGAAGACACCGCAGCAACAGACATGAGAAATTTCGTGATGTTGTTCATTTATATACCTTATTTGTTAAAGGGATTTTTAAGCAAAGGTTGTAAATTCAGTTTTAACCAGTTTTTATAATCAGTCGGTAATCCATTGCCCAACACTCCATCTTCACGAACTACAGATGGGATGCCTTGAACGTTATAAATGGATGCCAGGTATAGACCTGTAACAATAGGTTCTACTGAACAATCTTTCAGATTTTCATGAGGAATAAGCCGGTTGTTTATATCTTTTGATTTTCCTAATAACGACTGAAGAATATCATAATTGGTAATTTTACCAGCTTTAACAGAGCACCACATTTGTTTTACCCGTTTAGCTGATTCGCCAGGGCTGGGTAAAATAACAATATCAAAGCGAACAAGTTCCCTTTCTTCAGTCATCTTTTTCAGAAAGTCAATACAATCTTGACAATCAAGAGAAATGAATATAACTGCCTGTCGTTTGAGGGACGGATTCCCGAACTGGATAGTAAAGGCATCCTCAGGTTTGAACGGTGCTTCGTTCAATGGTAAAAAGTAACTTTCTCGGATATCTGATATCGATTGAACTTGTTTTTTCCTGAGAACATCATAAACTTTACCTTCTGAAAAAGAGTAGCGACCCGTTGTGGTAACTAGGGTGAGGCCACTTCGCTGATCCTCAAATAAAAAAATCCCACCCGTCGGTAAGTAGACAGCATCCTTTGGCTGGTAAGGACTAAGCTTGCTAACTAATCCCCTTGACGACTGATTTAAAGCGAGACCATTTTCAGCAGCAGCGCGTGTTAACGCCGCAGCTTCTGCATCATACTTATCAGCTGCAGCAGAATGAGTTGAATTGAGTAGTGCTATACACACGAGCAACTTGATAAGTAACTTTCTCATAATCACTGTTTACCCTCAAAATATTTAGGGTCTATACCATATTCAGTCAGTTCGCTTTCTACTTCTGATTCATCTATGTAAGCTACTTCATTTACTGTTGATGGTCGTGTAATGACATAATTCATATCGAGCACCAGGAAATCACGTGCCCGGTAAAGTGCCATCAACTTGCGAATATAAGGGAGATAACCTTCACCTTTTCCATTGTGTGCTTTTAAATACTGTTCATTTAAAGCAGAAGGGTTAAGAACGGCAATTTTTACGCTCTTATGAAACAGTCCTACTCCTTCATTCATTCTCTTCCCAATATACACTGAAATACATACCAGGATAGCGACGACAATGATGATTTTAACAGCCTTTTCGACTAAAGAATAAGACAGTGAGAATGTCAGGCTTTTCTGTTCGCTTGACACTTTTTCAAAATCAGCGTCATGTTGGTCTTCATCTTTAACTGGTTGAGTCATGTTTATTTCGCCGATAAATTGGTTGGGATGGATGCACCACTAAGAACGACAAAAGTCGCATTAATACCCGGAGAAAGCTCTACAACTGGCCACTGCTGATCAATCATGTGGGTATACCAGTCTGTCAGCTTGTTTAATCCTCCTGAGACCATACCGCTTGCACCCACAGCGCCAAGAGCACCAATATTAGGTCCCTGGTATTGTGCTTGTGAGTTAGGGTCGATATTCAACTGGCTAACTTTGCTTGGGCTCAGTCCCTGCGCCAGCGCACTAAGTCCACCTGCAAAAGCACTACCCATAATGGCGTTACCGTTTCTGGAGATAAGCGTACCTTTGATACCGGCTTTACCATCGATTTCACTAACAGCGTATGCCTCCAATTTGATATCAAAGCTTTTGCCTTTAGAATTAACACAGCTCAGACTAGTTGTGCGGATATAGACTCGTTCAGAAGCCATATCTCCACGAGCAGTACCTAAGAGGTTGCAGTCACGTAGATCCATTCTGTAGTTATTGGGTAAAAACACATCGCGTTTAACCCTGAACGTTACTCCCAAAGGTTCTTCTTGAGACGACAATGAGGTCGGCGCTTCAACACCTGTCACCAGAACTGCATACAGTTGAGACGTAGCAGGCAAATACTGGTCTTCAGCACGCTTTGAGTGGCGAGCATTGCTATCAACCGGCTTAGTACCATCTCCTGCGATAGCAGCTCCAGGTCCAGCTTTAACGACCCGCTTTTGATTCGCGTTAGTAATGTTCTTTTCAACAATTGGTGTGACTTCAAGAACACCGTTATTGGCCGTGGTAATGCTGTTGCTGGTTATAGTGCGTACCAACTGAGTGCGTTGAGGCGCAATCCCTCCTGCAACTGGTATTTCCTGATTGCGATTCCCTTCTGCATTACGGTTTAGCTGATAGGCTGGATTTTGCTGCTGATTTTCATAGACCGGCTGGCCTACGCGGTTATCAAGACTACGATTGCTCGCAGGTCCCTTTCCATTCTGCATATCAGAGATCTGTTGGTTCAGTTGCTTAATTTGGATTTTAAGTTCAGTCAGCTCACTGGAATTTTCGGCCTTATATTTTTCCATTTGCTTTACCTGATCCAACATGTTTTGTTGATCTTTACGGTTTTCCTGCTGAACTGTTTGCAAAAACCTTTTCTGACCTTCTTCATCCATATTGACGATGGAAGAAGTGTCAAGCAAGTTAGTCACAGGCTTAATTTTTTTAGCTTTCTTGCTCGAATCATCTCCGCCCATAAGCGTGATGGTTACCATCACAAGAGCCGCTAATGCTAGGACAAGCAAAAAAGCAATTCGAATTGCTTTATTTTCTTCCCACAATTCCTTCAGCTTCAAAGTTTTCATTATATTGACCTTTATTACTTGGTGGTAAATATCTCTTTACCCTCAATGACCTGACCTTTTCATCTATCTGCGGTACAGAGTAAGGAGGCTCAGCCCGTAAATTTTTGAAAACGTTATTTTCGAGTTGCTCATAGAACTGACTATCACTATCCAGTTCAATGTGAGGCAACTCTATTGCCTGTTCATTGGTTTTCTGATCAAGTGTGGTGATGCTTTTTTCATCAAAACTTTCATCCGGTTTTGAATCAAAGCTACCCTTTCGAGTGAAATCCTTATCAGATAGCAATTTGTCAGAGTCATATACCTTAAAATCATCAAAGCCAGGGGGCGCTGATTCTTGCACTGTATATTCCGATGGCACAATTTGAACTATCGCGGTGCGTTCCTTTGCTAAATTCCCTATAAAAAACCCCATCCCTAGACCGACACTGAACAAAATGCCCCAAGTGAAAATTGAAAAGTTACTTTTTTTTGTCATTCATTAATCAGACTTGGTCGTTTAGTTACACGTGACTCCCGTTCCTGGTAAAGCTTGTCACGAAGGATATACAGCTCAGTTTTTTCACCCGGTTGTAAGAATGCTTTATCAAAGATTGCTGTAGCAATCACACCTGGTGTTATGCATTTTTGGTCATCAACAACCGATGGATATGTCAGTGTGTTTTGCACAAGAATGACATCAACCAGTTCACGAGCCCCAATAAGACGTTGCCCAAGTTTTGCGTAAAAATTAAACCGGCAAGGGGATTTTTCGTTATTAGGTATAACCGAAAGTTTATCTAGTTGGAGTGCAAAACCGGTAGGTACCTCACCGTTAGCAACGGGATAAAGAATATCTATTATCCTTTGTTTGCGGTCATCCTGAGCAATAGCTTTTTCGTCAAGCTCACCCGATTGCGCTTTTTCAAGAAGTTCTTTATTTGTGTTTTCAGCGATATGGCGATCACGTTCAATGGCCATGTTTCGCGTTAACTGTGTTTGAACACGAATCATAGCTCCCGGTACATCGATGGGGATCAATGTCAGGTTATATGTTGATTCAGGAACCCCTTCTTCGGACAACATGATACCTATAGGCGCATCTTTTACAGTTGTTATAAAGACACTGCCACCTTCTACATAGATGGTTGTATCTTCTGACGGTGCAGTTGTAGAAACGCTTACGTTCTTAAAAGTCGTCTGGATACGGTTTTGTAAACCTAATGAAACAGGGAGAACAATGTTTCCACCCGGCGGCACCGTGACGTTTTGCATTGGCTGATACCGTTTTTTTGCTTCGTTTACCGCTTTCTGCCCAGGCCCCTCAAAAGGGGTATTGTTCAACAGGGAATCGGTCATTGACCGAACCGCTGGTGAAGAAGCACTCGCTGGTGAAAGTCCGGGGGCAGCAGGTAGTGCAGTTGTCGGGCGGTTCGAATTAACAGGCGGCTGATTGCTGTCAATTGGTGGTTGATTAACAGCCACTGTCCCCGGAACTTGTTTAACTGCATTAGTTACAATATTCATAGCTTCGGCGGAATCTGGTGGTTCATCGAAAGCTTGTGTATTCACTGCCGACGCCGGAATACTGAACGGTTCATCTGCATGAACAAATGGAGCCAGCACGTTTAATGTGATTAGTATACCTAAGAGTTTTCTTTTCATATTATTGAGCTTCTGCTTCGTTCAGTTGCTTGTTCATATCGGTATTTTCAGTGAACTCTTTTTCCAATACCTTCCCGTTAACTGTGACTTTTTTGATATTAGGGGTCCCTGAATACTGGTTCAGATACAGTATTCGAGGTCGCCCACTTTTCACACTCAAAACCATCTCGTAAGTCCAACGCTCAGTTTGTTCCTTATCAGAGACGTTTAGGAATTTAGTTTTGCGAGTACCCCATACATAAAGAACATTATCACTGGGTAAAAAGTTGACGTCCTCTGCAACAAATGTTTGATCAACCTTTCTTGCAAGCATTAAATCCGAGGCTTTTTTGAGTTCTGCTTCTAACTCGCTCTGTTTAGATGCCGGAAACATCTTAAGAATATAACTGGTAACGAAAGTAACATTTTTAGGGTTAATGTTCCCCAATGTGGTTGCTATAAATAGCCCCCATTGCGTCTTATATGACTCACTTGCCTTACTTCCGGCAACGGAAACTTCCTCAGTCATATCCGGAGGGATGGCAATGACCTCAGTTGTGGAAAAAAAGACCACTTTAATTACCAAAAGGCCAGCAATCACCGTCAATAATCCATTGTTTAAGATTAATTTTTTGTCACGCTGAATTAACTGACTGTAGGTAAGTTCAGCACCCGTTTTCTTCCCTTTTTTAGGAGGCTCGAGTTCTTTTGACAAATTCAGGATGGACTTATGACGCTGAATTTTATCATTGCTGTAACTTTCAGTTTTTTCATACTGGACGTCGTCAGCCTCATCATCCTTTGATTTATCAACTGTCTTCTTCTTCGGTACAAACCTGAAGAAGTTCATGACGTTTTCTAAAAGTGACTTTTTCTCGTTCATAACTTCTCCGGGGTTAATTTAGCTGTACAGCACTCTCATAAAGGGATCAGAGAAATATCGACTCTGGTAAACAGTTCTTCCAGGAAGAAAACCATTCCACCAAAGTTTATGTTTCAATCTCCCCCGTACAGAGCTTTCCTTAGCTTTGTTGTATGAGACCCAGTAAACAACTGCGGTTACTGTGGCTATCGTCATGCATTCAAAAATGTTCCCGAATGCCAAGAGTCCCATAACAACACCAATCTGCTTTGCATCAAAAAAGAGAATCAGCAAAGGTAAATTAATCCGGTACGGAAAGCGGTATGTGTAGTTATTTTCCATTCAGTTACCACCAGTAGTCATCATGCTCTCTATTGTACAGGTAATAAAAAGGGGACTTTCGTCCCCAAATTGTTGTTTTGCTCGTTTAGCAAAAATTTTTTTTAAAGCACAACACCCGCATCAAGGAATCCGGTGATGATTTTTTCGCCGTTAGCCAAAATCATCATCATTAGGAATGAAACGAGTGCCAAACCCGGGTTCGGACGGCCGATGGAGAAGTAGAATGCAGAGATCAGCATACATGCGGCCAGGGCCTTCCCGGGCGCGCCACTTAAAGCTTCTGAAAGTTGGGTCCAAATTTCACCCAAGGCTCCGTCATCCCCGCCCGCCAAAGCAATAGATGAGAACAACGCAGCGCACAACAGCGCAATAAATACCTGGAACATTTTATTGCTAAGCATATTACGCAGGCTTTCAGCCAGAGTGTAGTTAGCAGTAGTGCCGCTCATAGCCATTGATTTCTGGATCATTGTGAAACTCCTGAATGCGAATATTGTATATGTGTTCTGGTGACTAACCAGCAATTGGAGAATACCCTGGGTTAATTTTTGATTTTCAAACTAAGGAACAAATTTTTTAAACAAAAAAGAGAAAACGCTGAAGTTATAAAAGTTACTTTTCAATGAGTTTTTTTCTTATCGACATGTCATTATCAATTAGTTACAAAATTCGCCCTGTTTCATTCATTTCACTTTGCCAAAGAAAACATATTGATTTTAAAGTAGATTTTGACAACCTCTTTTCTCCCGTAATCCTTTTTATCCTCCTGTACATTCTTGGTTTCTTCGAAAAAGTCACTTTTTTGTCCATGCAAACACTGTTTTTGCGATCATAAAAGTAACTTTTGGACCTGATAAATTTCGATGTCCTTTAAAAAAGTGACTATTGGTCACCATCTTAATGTTCACTTCTTGAGCAAGGACAACCAGGGAGTTGAGAAAAGTCACTTTTTGGCTGTGATACAGTTCAGGTGTTAATTTTCCCCTTCCAGCTTAACTACCATAATTAGTGGGTCATCAAAAGAGGCGCACAGATCCTCCAAAAATGGTCCTAGAATGTAGAGAAAATGGAGAAATTTTGAATAATTTGTAACCCACATAACATATTGATCTTTAATAGTTTAATGTTATTTTTGGAATAATTATCTAAATGACTACGGTTACACATAGCACTTTGGAACATAATCAGCTATAGAAGATAAAACTTATGCTTTTACCCTCTTCCCATGGGCCATTTCTAAATGTAAATTTAGGAGAATTCTTATGTTTGTCATGAAAGGAATATCATGAAAAGTCGGATGGTAGAGGTCGCTGGGTTAAATCTTAAAATTACCATACATAACAACATGTTAGCTTTGAGTTATAATATTGACGGGCTCAGTATTTACAATTCAAGTCGTATTATTCGCAACTCAAAACTAACCGAATCTGAGATTTTCGCAAGAATTGACGCTGATTTGGTTAGCAAAGTTTTTTCTGTAAATATCAAGCAGATAAACAACATCGTACACTCTAATGTCTGCGTAATACCTATACAGACTCAAGCTAAACAGGTTAACTTTGCGGCTGGAGGGCTTTGTTAATGGAATGGTCGCCTCCCATCTCTTGTGCCACAGTGGGACGATAAAT
>OGZG01000549.1_pt1 | contig 29533 bp, 22 predicted proteins | sample 1576781 | NCBI WGS metagenome assembly OGZG01 (sample SAMEA3541502, study PRJEB24748) | human gut metagenome | biome: human gut; feature: human-associated habitat; material: faeces | place: China | collected 2012 | reverse complement strand
GGTCAGGTAACCGCGGTCGAACTGCATGCCTTCCACAATCTCGTTGTAGGTCTCAGCGGTGGTCTTGTTCTCCTCAATGGTGATGACGCCATCGGAGGTGACCTTTTCCATAGCCTCGGCGATCAGACGGCCGATCTCCGGGTCGCCGGCAGAAATGGTGCCGACGCGGGCGATATCGTTGCTGTCCTTCACCTTCTGGCTGTGAGCCTTGATGGTCTCAACAGCCTTGGCAACGGCCTTGCTCATGCCGCGGCGGATATCCATGGGGTTGGCACCGGCGGTGACATTCTTCATGCCCTCGGTGACCATGGCCTGTGCCAGCACGGTTGCGGTGGTGGTGCCGTCGCCTGCGGCGTCGTTGGTCTTAGTGGCCACTTCACGCACCAGCTGTGCACCCATGTTCTCGAACTCGTCCTTCAGCTCGATCTCCTTGGCAATGGTCACACCATCGTTGGTGATGACAGGAGCACCAAACTTTTTGCCCAGCACCACATTGCGGCCCTTGGGGCCCAGGGTGATCTTGACGGTATTTGCCAGGGTATCAATACCGGCACACAGTGCCTTGCGGGCGTCCTCGCCCTGCTTGATCTGCTTTGCCATAATACATCGCTCCTTTATAATACAAGCTCAATTGAAAAGGGAAAATTCAGTTTCAGTCTTCCACAACAGCCAAAATGTCGCTCTGGCGCACAATGGTGCACTCTTCGCCGTCCACCTTGACTTCGGTGCCGGAGTACTTGCTGGTGAGGACCTTGTCGCCGACCTTGACGGTCATCTTGACTTCCTTGCCGTCCACGACACCGCCGGGGCCGACAGCCACTACCTGTGCCACCTGCGGCTTCTCTTTTGCGCTGCCGGTCAGGATCAGGCCGCCCTTGGTGGTCTCCTCAACTTCAACAGTCTTAATGACAACACGGTCTGCAAGAGGAATGATCTTCATAATTCTTGCCCTCCAATTATATTGAATTTATTTGAAACTTTGTTACGTCCTGCGGGGGCTTCGTGTGTGCTCCGCAGCGGTTTAGCACTCCTTTTCTCTGAGTGCTAATTGTATTGTACTCATCTTGCTCTGAAAAATCAAGGGGTTTTGCAATTTTTATGAGAAAGTTTTCAGTTTTTTAACATATTGACATTTTATTACGTTAATTCGTGAATTATTTGTATTCAATAATCTATTATGTGCCGCATGGTATGGCATATCTTCGCATATCTTGGCGTATTTTCACCAAAATTGGTGTAGTGATTGGTGTAGTAACTCTCACATCTGTGCCACTTTTGCGAATTCAGTTTTTATCATATCAGCGTCGATTGACGTGTATGCCGAGCTGGAGACTAAGTGCTATGCACTGGTTGGCCGTCAGTCCGCTGAGTTCTCTTATGTTCCCACTACTAACAACAGAGGAACTGTCCGCTTTGGCGTGGGTGGCACCCAGAACGGTTCAGATAACGCCGTGTATGGTGGCCTGATGGAACACTATCTCGGCAAGTAAATAATTCAAAATTTTAGGAGGTACATAATTATGGCAAATATTAAGCATGCTGTTGTGCGCACTGATAATCTGGGTGGCACCAAGAATGGTGAGCAGCTGGCAAGTGTGATTTTCTATTCTAGCGATGCTCCCGCAGCAATTGATAACGGTAATATCGTTGTTCTGGGCGAGAAGCTGGGTCGTGAGGCTTATAAGGCAACTGCTCCCGCAGCTGGTGCCGTGAAGGAGGATCTGTATGTGATTGCAGAGGAAGAGCTGTTCTATGATCAGACTGTCGCTCACTATCTGACCGAGTGGGTTAATGAAGCCGGTAAGACCATTCGCGCATATTCTCTGGACTCTAAGGGTGGCTTCTCTGTGACCGCTGAGGCTTTCGAGGGCACTCCCGAGATTGGCAAGACTGTTGGTTATACCGCTGGTTCTACCAAGATTACCGTTCAGACCGATGCCGCTGATGACACCACTTTCGGCACCATTCTGGAGAAGGAGACTGTCGGCTTTGGCGATGGCAAGTATACATACTTCTACATTAGCCTGAAGTGATTCACGACCAAAACAAGTTGGCTCCAGTCAGTCCTTCTTTTAAAGATGTGACGATTGATGATATCCCGCGTAAACTGAATATTATTTCTTCAACTGTTATGGATCAAAAGATTATCCATACTCTGCCGGGCGAAGACTTTTCTATCGGAAGCATCGTCTATTGGAGCAAGAGCCACTGGTTGATTACAGAAAGAGACCCGGAAGACGAGATTACAGTGCGCGGACGTATTCAGATTTGTCGAAAAGAAATCAAATGGCAAGACGATAATTCTCACGAGATTCATTCTTTGTGGGCTACAGTTGAAAAACCATATTATTCAAATCTGGAAGAGAACAAGCAGATGAGTTATTCTACTCGCGAATTCCGTATCCAGATGCCTTTCGATGAATACTCTGCCAATCTTAATATTGGTAAGCGGCTAATGCTGGAAATTATTAACGATGTGCCTAAAACATATCGTATTACTTCGGTCGACCAGATGACAAGCCGTATTGACTACAATAACGAACAGGTCGGATTTCTCTCTTTTAACGTTGAACAGGATCTATATAATCCAGAGACTGACAATGCTGAGAAGATGATATGTGACTATGTTCCTATTGAAGATACAGAAGAAATTCCGCCAGAAGTCGTCTATCCACCGCAGGAGGATGAGCCAGAATATGTTCTCAGTATTGATTTTACTGGAGCTCCGACAGTTCAAGCCGGCGGTTTCGGTAAGCTGTTTACAGCGAAAATCGATGGCGAAACGTGTGAGACGGCAAATTGGACTTTACAGGGTGATCATGTTCCTGATGAGATCCATTTTAAGAACGCGGAGGATTCTGTGTCTAGCGCAAAATGTAAAGTAGTTTGCGCTGATAATCCCAAGCTGATTGGAACCATTGTATCTTTGACAGTTCAGTCAGGTAAATTAACCGCCGATATTGATTTGGAGGTGATCTGATATGAATTTGGAAGAGATCGGTTCTTTCAAAAACAAAGTAATATCAAAGCTGATAAACGATGACAATATTCTTGATGTCCTTCTGGGCGACGTCGACAATATTGAAGATCCTGAAACTGCCCTGCTTGGTAAGGATGGGTCAGGAAAGGGCGGCTGTGTGTTCAAATATGAGTTTGTTCCAGACACCCAAGAGAATTCCAAGACATTTTTGTGTGTTGAGGTGGTGCCGGAAGAAACTAATGGCGACACGATTACAGACATGACGATCTATGTGTTTGCATATTGCAGCAAAAATCTCATGCAGACTTATCGCCGCAAAGGACAAGCCGGTACTCGGATCGATGTTCTCGTAAGTGACGTTGATAAGATTTTAAACGGCAACGCTGAATTTGGAATTGGTCCACTTGAATGGGTGGGTAGCAGTATTTATAAACCAGCACAGCCCTATTATGGTCGTATGCTCGTTTATCGCGTTGGAACTTTTCGGAGGGCAAGGCGATGATTCGATTAAATTATATAGACCATATCAGCCCTTATGGGGTCATGCTGCGCGAAGTAGGTCGAATTCACTCCCCTATTCTTGGAGATATTTTGAAGCTCGGCTACAACCAGTATCAGCGAGTATTGACTTTATTTTTGTATACACCAGAAAAATATTTCACGGACTTCTCGACAGATGCCAAGATAGAAAATCCGTGGAATCAGTTCACAAATGAACAAAAAAATGAAATGACAATGTTTGATATCCTAACAGCCAACGAAGAAGCCAGATCCGAATTGATTTCGGGTTTGGCTCTTTTTATTTTCGGTAATTTGGAGTGGGATGAAAAATATCGCGCAATTTTGATTGATAAACAAGTCGATTCAAAAGGCAATGCGTCAATTGGCGGCTTTGTTAACAAATCAAATTACAAGACAGTTGTTCAAGTAATTTTGCAGCTACTTGATATTGCGGATGACGATATGCCAGAAGAGAATCCTAAGTTTAAAACCGAGAAAGATCGGCTGTTTTGGGAGAAATTTCAGAAAAAGAAGAAAGAGTTCGCAAAAACAAAAAAAGGCGACCCCAATTTGGAGTTGCCTAACATGATCTCGTTGTTGTGTACATTTCATCAGAGTCTGAATTATTCAAATATTTGTGCCCTCACCATTGGTCAGATACGAGACACGTTCTCCCAACTGATGAAGGCAAAACAATTAAATATCGCAGAGATGAACTATTCAGTTTGGGGCGGAAAGTATGACCCGTCACAGTGGATAGAACGCATCGATAAAAAAGATGAAAACATAGGAGGATAACAATTATGGCTAACAAGAATGCTAATTTTGCCAACCGCGAAGTTGCTGACCTGATGCTGAAGAACTATTCCACCAAGAAGATGTTCCTGAATGTCGATTGGGCTAACGTCACCTCTACTTCTTTCGAAGGTGATCGTGTGTTTGCTACTGGCGGTCAGGGCGCTCCCAACCGCGTGCAGTTCGACGGTTCTCGTACCGGCACTCTGACCATCGAGGCTCAGGTGTATCCCGTCAAGGTCTTCCAGATGCTGTCTGGTAACGATCTGGGTACCACTGCAAACTTCCTGAAGCGCGAGAAGGTTACCGCTGCCGACACTGCCAAGCTGACTCTGAGCGAGGCTGCTGCTGGTGATTACGTGCAGGTCTTCAAGGCCGACGACGATCTTGGTGATGAGCTGACAGCTACCGTGTCTGAGAAGGAAGTCACCGTTACCGTCGAGAGCGGCGTTGACTATATTGTGTATTACTACAAGAAGTCTGCTAAGCCTCAGGTGGTGCACCTCGATTCCAAGCATTTCCCCAAGGCATATCGTGTCGAGGGTTCTATTCCCTACAAGACCGAAGACGATGTTATTATCGAGGCTCATCCGATTTGGTATAAGGCTGTTCCGCAGGCTGGTTTCGAGCTGTCTTGGCAGAATACCGGTGATCCCGTTTCCCTGACCATGACCTTCGACGTTCTGGCTGATGCTGAAGGCAACATGTTCGACTTGGTCTTCGATGGCGAGTAATTGTCGAATAGTAAATCAGAGGTAGAGTCTTTCGGGGCTCTACCCCTTTTATGAGCGCACGACCGCTGGAGCAGTCATGCGTTGATATGAGGAAACTCACGAATAAGAAGAACACCCACACAGCGGACCAGCTCTCTAATTTGCATAGAGGCTTCAGTGATTATTCGAGTGGTTTGGCCCCATTTATGCCTGTGGCTGGCTTAAAGTCTTAGCTGATGCCAAGATGGACATGACACTAGCAATAAGACCGATTATCATACAAAACGTTTCGAAATCAATCTCCATAGGGTCCTCCTTTCTACCAGCAGCCTGACTACTGGATTTCCGGGAAGCCCCTACGATAACATCCACATGATTAAATAAGCCCCAAGAGGGGTGTGCAGGTGTTCTTCAAGTTTGAATTCTACCATATTCCAAAACAAAAAGGAAGTGTTTATCATAAAAATCTTAGCTTTTGACCAAGCGCTGATAAAGACCGGCGTTTGTACATTAGACGACGGCACTATGTATCACTCGCTGATCGATTTGAGCAAAACAAAAGACTCAGTAGAGCGTCGCGCCATTATGCGACAAATGATACAGAGTCGCATTAAAACTAACAATCCCGATCTTGTCGTAATTGAAGATGTAGCGCTGCAGGCATCAGCCAAGACAGTGATTCAGCTCGCACAATTGCAGGGTGCTATTATTGGAGTGTGTGAGTTGCTCAATATCCCTTACGAGATTATAAAACCGTCTGAATGGCGTAAAACTCTCGATTTCAAACAGGGACGGCAAGTAAAGCGCCCAGAACTAAAACAGCAGGCTATTGATTATGTAGCCGAACACTATGGTGAGAATGTCTCTTCTGATGAGGCGGACGCGATGTGTATTGCGACTGCTGCACTGATGAGGCTTGAACAAGATAAAATTACACAGGAGGACTAATAATTATGAAAAATAATCTGAATTTAGAAGAGCGCATCCAGTTTGTCGATGGTGTTGTGGATCTGTCTAAGCGCAATGGCAAGTATGATCCCGCACTGTATGATTATGCTTTCCGTATCGCTGCTGTTGTCTACTTTACAGACACTGATACAATCGGCATGGATCAGAACGCGCTGAGCGAGCTGGCATTTTCTGATGAGACCACAAAGATGATGAACGAGGCTCCTCGCAAGTATATTCTTGGCACGTTGAACAAGGCTTGCCGTGAGAAGATCGAAATCGAGCGCCAGCAATATATGGCACTGTTCGAGGCAACTGCAAAAAATCAACCGTTTGAGGAGTTGATGAAGTTGGCAGCCGATGTGCTAAATGGTATTGGCGAGCAGTTTAATATGAAGGAAATGATCAAAACTATTTCTGAAGAGAATATGAAGAAGCCTGCAGTGGAGAGCTCTGCTAAGAGCGTCACAAAGGAGTAAGATTATGGCAAAGTTTACAGCTACCACGGTGGATGCTCTTCAGACTGAAATCATGAGGCGCGCAAATCTGGCACTGAAAAATGAAATTGCAAGCACTGTAAAAGATCGGCTTAAATCTCATGTACAGAAAGACGTGTATTCGACCTACTCCCCCGTTGAATATGAGCGGCGCGAAGGAACTGGTGGCTTAGTAGACGACAACAATCTTAAACACAAGGTTCGAGATCGCACGCTATATGTATATGAAGAAGCTCCTATTGATGGGCCACGCTTAGACGCTCCAAATTTCAAAAACAAACCAGATAGTTTAGCACGCATAATCGAAGAGGGTGCTTACAATCCGTGGAATTATAGAAAATATAAGTGGACAAGACCACGTCCATTCATGGAGAACACACAAGACGACATCAATTATCGATACGCTGATATTGTAAAGCTACTAAAAAATCGAATCGAGTACGACAAATAATTAAAAAGATGAGCAGACTTATTAAAGCCTGCTTTTTTAGATTCGGCTCCAAAGGAGGAATATAATATGGCGCGTGAACCAGAACTGAGTATTAAAGTTAAGGTAGATCCACAAATCAAACCAACAGAGTTAAAGACCAGCATTGAGCGAAAAGTAAAACAAAGCGGTGAAAAGCCACAGATTGATATTGACCCCAACGTTGATGGCATAAAAAAGAAGGTCGAAGATAAATTAAAGAATATCAAAGCAACCGCAAGTATAACGCCTGTTGTCGATACTGAAAAACTAAAAACTGATATTCAACAACAAATTAATGGCATTGGCGATATTCCGAAAGTTACTGTTGGTGTTAACGTTGATGATTTTTCGAGTGAGTTGACTAAGCAGTTAAAAGATCAACTAAAAGAAGTTAATCAGCAATTAAGTTATTATCTAAAGAATTTAACAAGTAATACAGATCGACTGGGATCTTTTGCAAATGATATATTTTCTACGAAAGATTTTAAAGCATCCGCAAAACAGGTTGCGAATGAGGTAAGCGATGAATTTACAGGTGGATTGTCCAAAGCGTTTAATATTAACGATCTGCTAAATTTTAAGGTATCAGATAGCACTAAAAGAAAGGATTTATCTCAGGTCGAATCCTTAGTAAAGGAAATCCGAAATATTTGGAACGGATTATATGCAGACAATTGGACAGATGATGATAAAATAAATTTAAGTGCTTTCAATGAACAATTCGAACAGTTAGGTACTAAAGCAAAAGAGTTAAAAAGTGTACTTGATTCAGTATATTCAGCATTTGACTCTGACAAGTTCAATGATAAATTAAGTGTTTTCAAAACTCAAGGATTTCCTTTAGATAAAAAATTACAAGAATTTTTGTCTATAGATGAATTTTTGGACGAGATTATTAACAAATCAAAAACTAAATTTAAAACAACAGACCAAGCAATAGGTTTCTCCAATTTATTGGATAGCCTGACGGGAGATAATAAATTAAAATTTGACTCCATTTTAAGTTTTGTATCAGATGAACTTGGAAATGTTCAAATTAAAATAAAGCAAATCAATTCTAGTGCAAAGGCGGTTAAGACAGAAATAAAAAACGTCCAAAAAGAAGCGAACACCGCACAAAAAACAGACACTTCCGGGCATTTAGACGCTTCAACTATTGAAACATATGGGCAAAAACTCGATAAAGTATTGAGCAATATTGCAGATAAACAGAATGCAATCAATGATGCGCGTAAAACTGCTGTGGATTTAGAAAAAAGCATTCTCGCCGCAACAGTGCTAACACGCGAAGGGCTTTCGAATGAACTCACGCAATATGAAGCTCTTTTCAAGAAATTTGATACTGATAAAATCGCAAAATTTGCAGAAACCACAAACCTTGCAGAGTTTATCAAAAATCAAGAAATCAAAATGCAAACTGCTCAAAATAGTGGAGAAAAGGATCAGATCGAAGACGGGGTCTATAATGTAAAAGACGTTAAATTCGATATTGATCCGGCAGTTCTTCAGCTTAAAGTTGATGAGGCATTCAAAGATATTTCCGCTCCTATTGATCTCCATCTAAAAAAAGATGCAGCAAAACATGTTAAAGACGAATTGAATAAATCGTTAAACGAATCCGATAAACCTGATATACCTAGGAATGCCAATCAAAGTAATGTTAATGATGTTGTGCCAATCCCCGGTAAGGTCACTATCACGGATGCAGACGTTGTCGTGGATGTCAAAAACCCAGTGGCAATTCCCGGCACCGTTACGGTCAACCCGACTTCTGTTCAATTTGGCAATTCTGACGACCTTCAGAAAAACGCCAGCGCTCTATCGTCTGTAAAACAAAGTCTAAATAAAATTTCTACAAGCGCTGAAGACTATGGCACAAAAATAGCAACTATTGGTCCATCTGTTCAGTATGTCGCACAGGAAGTTGATAATCTCAGCAAGTCTCTTGAGAATCAAATCACAGACTTGGATCTTATCGCCAAAAAGACAGATGCCTATGGGACAACAGCTAATTCCGTCACTTTGAACTCAAAAGACGTAGCTGCTCCGACTGCACCGATTGATATTCCCGGCAAGGTAACTCTTAAAGTAGAAGACGTAACTCCTCCGAAGGGTTCTGTGAAGATTCCCGGCAAGGTCGAACTCGAGGTTTCTGATATCATTCCACCGAAAACAGCGGTCGAATTGGAAGGTAAAGTATCTAATGTTACAGTTGACGATTCCGCCAAGGGCAAAAAGAAGAACACTAAGGATGATGTTAAAAAACCTGATGTTATTGATTTTAAGGGCAAGATTGAACTCAAAGACGAAGATATTAAGAGACCCGATCCTCTGAAACTTAATGGTGCTGTAAAAATTAAAGCGAGCGACGTAAAGATTGACGATGTTGAGATCTCGAAAAAAGAATTCGATATCGCGGGCAACTTGATTCTGAAGAATGCGGAGATTGTTGATGCAGTCAAAGAAGCGGCCGATGAAGCAGCAAAAATCAAAAAGAAAAACAACCCTACCGAGAATAGTAGCAGAGGATCAGAAGAAAAAGCGTCTGATTTTGATCGTAAAGCGAAAGAGGCTCATCTTGGCTGGCTTATTTCCAATATTGGAGAAAATAGAACATATTTACAGAGTGCAATTTCAAATAAAGATTCAAACAAGAGATCTTGGTATGCAGGAAAAATTGCAGACTATGAAAAGGATTTTGAAGAAACAACAAGAGAACTTATCGAAAATCTCACAGAAGAAGAGCAGGATTGGATCGAGTCCTTAAAGGGTAAAAAAATAAACCTCAATGATCCAAAACAAATCGATGAACTCATGGCAGATAAAACAATCTTGTGGCCATGGGAAGAAAGCGGCTCTTATTTAAACGGTACATTAAAAGCTGCCAATATGGCAGGATTTTATAATGTTTCTGAAACCGATAAAGCTAAAAAGAGAAATAGCTATGAAAAAGAATATGTTGAGTTAATAAAACAAAAACCGGCATTAATTAAAGCTGCTGCGGAAGCCAAAAAGCAATATGGCGAAGACAGTGACGCCTATAAGGATGCTGTAAAGGCCAAAAAGGAGAATGAAGAATCTCTACGCGTTATTAAGGCTGATAGACAAAAAGCTGGTGCTCCGAGAGGAATTGTTGGTGGCGGCTATTCAAACTCACCTGCTGTCCAAAGCACATTGGCTGACATTCATAAACAAGTTCAAAAAAGGCGTTCAGAATTATTGTTACAAAAAGCAAAAGATTCTAAAAGCGCTGATGACAAACAGGCTCAGCAAGCCAAAAAAATTCTATCAGACGCATTTATTGAACAGGTAAGAGCTTATGCTAATGGACTAAAGGAATCTGCGAAATACAATGATGATGACGCCTCTGAATCCGCAAAAACTGCTCGTCAACAAATGCAGGACGCTTTTGATTCCGCCAATGATAAGTTTTTAGAATTGCTTGATGTTCTTTCTGGAGATGAAATTGATCAGCTTACACTAAAAGCAAAAAAGGAACTTGATTCTGCAAATATAATTGTAGAGCGTCGAACCTCGAAGCGCATTGATAACAATAACAAACTTCAAGACAATCGCTACCAGAATCTTATTGATAATTTATCAAATAAGCAAAAAACTTATGGAACAGTAGAAGAATCCGTAGCAGAGGGTAAAACAGCAACGGATATCCAAATTGCGCTTCAAAAGCAGCAAGAACTTGTATCACAGATTGCTAAAGCAAAGGTTGGGACAGAAGAGTACAACAACGCAATTCAATCCGCAGAAGAAAACTGGAAATCTGTTGTGGCAGTTATAGATACCGTAGAAAAGAAGCAAAAAGACCTTACGAAAGCCGTCGACAGTATTGAAAAGAAATTCTATCAGCTTGCAGAAGAAGTTTCTGGCAGTTCTAACGAGAAATTAAAGAACTCTATCAATGGAGTTATCACCAAAGCGGCCACACTTAGCGCTCAAAATCCAAACACATACGAAAATTATGCAGTTGATTATAATGAGCTAAAGCGTGAATCTTACAAAGCCAACGCGCAATACACCATTTGGAAGAGCAATTATAAGAAACTTGAGCGCGAAGGCATCAAAATTGCTGAGGGTGTTGAAGTTGCTCGACAGATGCAGGCCGATGGAAGTCTCCAGAATGTCAAATTTGATGGTATCGATAATCTTCTCAAGCAGTTAAATGAGCTTGAGCCTCAGACTGATGCTTATAAAGAAAAACTTGTAGAAGTCAAAAAGATTTGGGAAGAAATCGAAAGAAAAGTTAAAGCCGTCGAAGAGGCAGAAAAGCAAGCCGCAAAACGAGAAAGTACGAAGGCAGCAAATTTAGACTCTGTTGGAAATGCCATATCTCAAAACAGAGCTACAATGAAGGATGTCCAGAAGAATTATGGCACTGACTATTCTTTTTATGGTAAGCTGCAAGAAAAAGATTCAAAGCTCAAAACTTTACTTGATACAGTAAATGAATCTTCAGATCCAGTATCTGGTGCTAAAGAATGGGCAAAGAATAATCTTGATATATCCCCAGATAAAATCAATTCTGTAACGGATGCAATAAAACAATTAAACATCGCATATAGAGAGGCAACACAAGAGGCAAAAGATTTTAACAAAGAAGCTTCTCGCGAAAGATCTATAAATAAGGCATCAATGGAAGTCGCTAATCTAAAGGCAACTATTCATGATTATATTGCCGAACATAAAAAGCTTGAAGGAACAGATGTTGGAAAGTCTCTTTATGAGTTGCTTGAAGCATTGAATCAAAGTGACGCACCAGAGAAAATTGGTGAACTGAAAAAGAAATATGCAGAGCTTCGCGCTGAATCTAAAAAGCTGGGTCTTGAATCCAGAAATCTACTCGACGTGTTCGAAAAACTGTTTGGCCAACATTTGAGCACTATGATCACTATGGCCGCATTGCACAAGATGCAGGATGCGCTGCGGATCGTGTATCAGAACGTGGTCGAGATTGATACGGCAGTAACTGAGTTAAGAAAAGTCAGTGAGTATACAGGAAAGTCCCTTGAAGAGTATATGGGACGTGCCGCAGAACAGGCTCAAAAGTTAGGCGTATCTATAAGTGACTATGTTAATTCAACTGCAGATTGGAAGCGGCTTGGTTATTCTGATGAAGACGCCGAGAATTTAGCAACCTACTCTACCCTGCTCAAAAATGTTGGCGATAATATCGATGACGTTAACACCTCGTCTTCGTATTTGATTTCTACTCTGCAAGGCTTTGGACTGTTAGCCGATCAAGCAGAAGATGTCGTTAATAAAATTGACGCTGTAGCAAACACGCAGCCTGTTACTGCAAAAGACCTTGGCGAAATCTTGACTCGCAGTTCTGCTGCTATGTCGGCCGCTAATAATACGCTGGAAGAAACTATTGCGCTTGGTACTGCTGCAAACTCAGTTATCCAAGATGCAGATACGGTCGGTAAAGTATATGCCGACGCTGCCTAGTAATAGGTAGCTAGAAAAATTAGCTATATCGGTCAAAATCCAGAAGTGGACAAGACCGAGCAAAGATTTAATCAGTAAAGTTATATCGAATCGCACAGTTAGGAGTTGTGCGGTTTTTATTTTTATGGAGGTGATTGTTATTCCAGCAAAAGGAAATAAAACAGGTGTATGGTATAATTGTGAATGGTGCGGACAATTAAAATATATGAATACATATCATTATAATAATACAAAGCATCATTTCTGCTCAAATGAATGTTCTACTGCATGGCATCATGATATTGCTTACGAGCATCGCCCATGCGAAAATTGTGGAAAAGATATGTATTTATCAAAAAAATCAACTCAAAGATTTTGTTCTGATAAGTGTCAAAACGAATGGCAAAAGACAAGAGTCGGGTTCAACAATCCAAGATTTGAAGGAGATTTGATTCCTTGCGATTGGTGTGGTGAAAAATATTTTGAAAATGGATATAAAATAAAAAACCAAAACAATCATTTTTGTTCATCCAAATGTAGAAGAGAATGGTATGCAAAAGTTTGGAGCCAGCAACCTGAATGGAAAGAAGAATCTCGAAAACGTGCTGCAAGGACAATTGAAAGCGGTATAATATCTCAAACTCAAAGCAAACCTCAACTCATATTAAATAAAATGCTTGATAACATGGGCATTAAATATATAAACGAATACAATGTAGAGTATTATGCCGTTGATAACTATTTGGTAGACTACAATTTATTTATTGAAGTTATGGGCGATTATTGGCATTGTAGTCCAATACGGTATCCAATTATAAAATATCAGCAGCAACGAGAAGCTATTCGAAGAGACAAAGCGAAGCATACATATATAACGGAAACATATAATATTCCTATTTTATATTTATGGGAATCCGATATAAACAAAAATCCAAACTTGTGTGAGGCTTTAATACAGAAATTTATAAATGAAAACGGACGGCTTCAAAATTACAATTCATTCAACTATCATCTTGACAACGATAAAATAGTTCTAAATGAGGATATCGTTTTATCTTACAGTGAGCTATCGAAAGATGAACTACAACAAAAATTATGCTTAGCATCCTAACTGCTTGGGCATGACTTTACTGATTAAAAATGCGTAGAGACTGTAATACCTTATATGGTAACATATAGGGTTCAGCTATCCCCTGTTATTCTTTCCAGGGTGAAGATCCAGTCCGAACTCACGATATAACAAAACGAAACGTGAGAGGTAGCCAGAAATGACTACCCGCCATAGAAATATGGTCATAAAAAGTAACAGCTTGACAACTTTAAAAAGTTTATCAATGTATCTCCGTGCTGCTAAAAGTGACGCAGAGAATGCAGGCATTGAAGTTGACGGTATGGCCAATTCTGTGTCTGAACTCCGCAGTGAACTGAAATCTCTGACTGGCGTTGACATCATGCTGGATAGCAAAAATTTCAAGAGTACATATCAAATCATGAAAGAGCTGTCTCAAGTATGGAGTGGTCTGTCCGATGTAACGCAGGCAAATGTCACTGAAATGATTGGCGGAAAGAGAAACGCAAACGCAGTTAGTGCAATCTTAAATAACTTTGACGTTGCAGAATCCACTATGGAATCCGCTGCTAACAGCGCCAACGTGGCATGGGAAGAGAACGAGAAGTATCTTGACAGTATCCAAGGCCGCCTTGCGCAGCTCGACGCAAGCTTCCAAGTCCTTTCTACAGACATCCTCTCTTCCGGCCTTGTGAAGAGCGGCGTATCTTTCCTCACATCGATCGTTAAACTTCTTGATAAAATCATTAATCTCACTGGTGCCCTTCCTGCTGGACTGGGCATCGCAGCATTTGCAACTCAGCTGGGTAAACCCAAAATGACGGGTTTCATGATTGTGCCCAGCAATACTCCGGGTGGTGACACGGAACAAGTGCTCCGCATGTATTTTATTATATCATTGCGAAGCATGAGGGAGTATTTAGTAAAACCGACGAATATGGTGGCCTAGCCACGGCGAGTTTGGGTAATTCTCGTCCGGGAACCGAAAGGAATCCGCAGGCAAGCTCTGCATGTGCCTACATTATTATAATAGGCACTGCCAGAGACGCTTCAGAGAGCATAATGTCGGAGTGGAACTACGCGCATAATAGCGCCACAGGTTCACTATGGGGTGCTCCAAATCACTGCTACGCAATCAAGCGCACGCAGGAAAAATTACAGGCAGTCTTTCCCCTGCCGTCAAAAGTGGAAAAATATTTTTGTTGACTATCTTAGTATTTCTGGCTATAATAAAAATATCAAAAACAACATGTAAGCAAAACGCATGTAGTGGAGGTATTTTATTATGGCACGTCCTAAAGGAAGCAAGAATAAAACAAAGATTCTCGATGGCATCGATTACGCAGCACAGATTGCTGAAAAGAATACTGCCGCAGAATCTATTGCTCAGGAGATTGCAACTATTGGTGATAATATCGCTGCATTGAACGCCCAGCGTAAAGCAAAAGAAGCAGAGTTGAAAAAACTCAACAAAGAGATTGTAAAGCTCGAAAAGAAAAAGGCTGATGCTGACGAAAAGATTGCGGCAGAGCTGAATCGTAAAAAGGCAGAAGATATTGTTGCCAATGCACTGGCAAATGGTGTGACTGCTGAAGAAATCGCTGAACTTCTGAAATAACTGCTGTGCAGTCATCATAATGAACAAGCCCGACTTCCCTACTGCTGGGAGGCCGGGCGTTTTAATTTGTGGTTGATTTTGGTAGCAAGCTATGATACACTCTCACAAAAGGAGTGTTGAATCATGGCGGGAAATAACAAAAATAATGGAAGTATACCTCGGAATCCTCGTACAGAAAGAAATAAAGGGCAACGGAATGATGGTACGTTTACGTACAAACCGCAGTCTCAACCAAGAAAGCCGGGTGTAAACCCAAAGATTAAACCAAAATGAGGTGATAAAATCGAATGGATATTAAATATTTAATTGAAATCTTACCGGATTTCTTATCCTATTTTGCTCCGGGTGCTATCGCAATCGGATTATATAATATTCTGTTCCTTAAAAAGCAGGATCATAGTGTTTTTATCTTTTGGTCTATTGTATATAGCTATGTTATTAAACTTGTCGCGTCCCTTGTTTGGGCAGACTCAAGCAACTTACTTTGCGGCATCGTAATTGGTGTTATTGTTCCTCTATTACTTTATTTTGTAGTTCGAGTAAAACCGTTTGGAATTGATTCTATTTTTGGAGTAACTCTTCCAGAAAACATTTGGCTAAAAGTATTGGATTTTGAAGACAATAACTATATTGTTGTATATTTGACAAATGGAAAAGCATACGCAGGAACAGTTTATACAGCAGACGATGATTGGGTTATTTTAAAAGATTATTACTCTATTGATAAAACCCCAGATGATAATTGTAAGCAGATTCTGTGTATTCCGTCATCAAAAATTGAATATTTTGAATATTCATATGAGGACGGTTCTCCAAAAATCAAAGAATTTTATCCATTTGACTGAATACAAGACGCCCAGAATTGACGAGGTTCTGGGTGTTTTATTTATGCCATTCAAGTTAGGCCCGTCTTACCACTCATACCCACAGTTCTTGCAATAGAATTGTTCTCTGGGTTTTGCTGGCGGTACAATCACTTCTGCACTTTTGCTCTCCGCTCTGCTTCAAGCTTTACAAAGTCAAGCCCATATAAATCTTCAAGCTCTTCGAGGACATGCTTGATACCGTACCCAACATGCATCTCATTCGCGCCGAATTTATAATAGATATCGCCAAGTGCTTCCGGTTCAAGTCCAAGATCGTCAATTCGACCCCTGAATTTCCCATGGCCGTCAACGGTTACAGGATACCGAAAATCAGCGCCCCATTCATCAGTCCATCCGTTGTACGAGTCGCTATTTGCACATGTGTCACCAATTCTGTATTCAAGTTTGCAAATGAGGTTCATAATGTCCTGATTGACTTTCATTTTAATTCTCCTTTAGAAATTGCTGCCGCAGTTTTTACAATGCCATTGTTTACCGATCTTCCCGCTGGCAGCGCCCACGAGAGACACAGACACGGCACGGCTCACAGTACTGATCTTTTCGGTATTGGTGGACTTACAGTAGGGACATGTCACATGCGGATGCTTTGCTTCATATTCGGCTGAAAGCGCTCGCGCTATTGCTCTTTCTTTTTCTTCTTGTTCTTGTTCTCTTTTAAGTATGCCGGGATTATTTTGTTCTTTTATATAATCTTCGAACGATTTTAAGAATGCTTCGTTTATACCTTTGCGAGACATCTCTCCTCTTCCGCTTGGGCGAGTCGCTAGTTTATCTTCGGTTGCTTTTACATATTCATTCATTAAATATTCGTTGTCGCTGTATTCTTGTAAAATACAATCAACCATATAGGCATAAACAACTGATGCAAAAAATTCGTCATCATTTTTTACTCTCCAATCATCTTTTAGGATTTTATAGTCTGGATATTTTTTCAGAATCTTTTTTCCTTCAGCAGTTAAAGCTCCTATTGTCCAAAAGCCCCATTTATTCGCTTTGCCGTGTCTATAGTCAATATCTGCTTCGATTTCACCAATTCTCATAATTCTTATCACCTATTTCACAAATAATCTTTGCTGACCACTAAGATTAGTATACGGTTTGACAATCAACAAGTCAATAGGTGAATTAACGACCTTAGATGGATCTCTTGATAAAACATTAAAAGCGTCAGAGCAGCTTAAAGATTTGCCGCAAATCCTTCAGAAATATATGCTCTTGGGAAATTATCAAATCGGAAATGCAAAAAAATTTGATAGTCATTCAATTTTTAACGATATCGGAAGCATTGATGGATTTATTGCACAATTTGTAAATCTTGACGAAGCTCAACAAAAAGCATTTCTCAGTTTGTCTTCTTTTGATGAAGGCTTAGAGGACTATATTGAAAATACAAAAAATGCTGTTCAAATAGGTGAGAAATTCAATTCTCAATTATTTGAACAAATCGCATCTCAAAAAGACGGCATTACAACTGGTGTTCTGAACGAATTCATGAAGGCAGGCGGGTTAAAAGACGCTAAAGGGGTACTCGCACTTCCAAACACACAAGATGCTATTGCCTTGATGGAAGATTACGCCAATCATTGTTCCGATGCAAGTAAAACGCAACAACTGTTCAACGCTGGAATTTTAGAACAAGAAAATGGTGTCTATAAACTTTCTCAAGCATTCTTGAAAGAAATTAGTGTTAAACAGGCGAGCACGGTCGCCACAGTAGCTCTTACTGCGGCTCAAAAGGCTTGGAATGTAGTAGCTCAATATGGCAAACAACTTCTCCTCTCTCTTGGCGTAGCTGCTGTTGCCTTTATCGCGACTAAAATTGTCGATTATCTGATGAACCTTAAAACGCATTCCGAAGAACTTGTCGCTACAATGAATGATTCTCATGATGCAGCTGAACAAGCTACTAAGGATGTTGAAGAGATCCAATCCAAGATTGACGAGCTTAACAAATCTCTGAAGGACGCAGGCGTTAAAAAGATTGAAGACATTGTTGACCCTGCCGAGCGTGAGCGTCTGCAAGCTATCAATGATATGTTACAGGCTCAACTCGAACTCAAGAAGCAGCTAGAGAAGGACGCAAACGATAAAGCAAATGCTGACACAAGTGCTGTTGTAAATGATAAAACTGAAGACAGTATTGTGAAATCCCGCACAGTAAATGTTTCTTATGCCGAGGGTGGTGCAAATGCTGGCACTCATCAGGTTGCAGAGAAGGTCTCTAAGACTGAATCTCTCCATGAGTATGCAGCAGCACTCGAAGATACTACTCAAAAACGTCGTGATCTTCAGGTTGAACTTGACCAAATTGAAGCTTCTAGCGGAAAAGATTCTGAAGAGTATGCAAATAAAAAGAAAGAACTCGATGCTCTGAATGAAACTTTTGAATCCCAGAAAACCAAAGTTGAAGAATTGTCTACTGCTGTTTCCGAGCAGATGGGCAATTACAAGACAGATGCTGACAGTTTTGCTCAGTATAAGGACGAGTATGTTGCCGGTACGAACGCCATGACCGCAGCCACTAAAGCTCTGGCGAATGCACAAGATAATACAGGCATTGATACTACCAATCTTGATATATTCTCAGAAAAAATAAAACAAATCAAGAATGATATCGATAATGGTGATTCTCAGCAAAGCGATTGGAAAACATTCAATGGGCTTGATGCATTTAGTGGAATGAGTGGCGAGGCAATAATCAACATTGATAAGGACTCTTCTCATCAAACTGAGACCGAAACAGCTGCGCTTGAAAAACTCCATAAAACTGCAGACGAGAATAAAATATCATTTGAGTCTCTAATTGGTGTGTTTGAAAGTTTCGGTCTTGTGCAAATTAGTAACTCTGCAGCTGCTGACGATTACGCCGATAAACTCGAAAAAACAATGGGCGTCATCGATAATATTCAATCAGCATACAAAGCCTGTTCTAGCGCTGTTGAAGAATACAACCAGTATGGGTACATGAGCGTTGATTCGTTGCAGGCTCTTTTACAAATGGATGACCAGTATCTTAATACTCTTGAACTTGTTAATGGAAAGCTCCAAGTCAATCAAAGTGCGTATGCAGATTTGTTGGCAACTCAATATGCAGAAGCTCAAATGGAAGCTATTTCTCAGGCGATATCAGAACTAAATGCGATTGCAAAGGGAGACGCTGCAGAAAAAGCCGAGACATTTACTGAAGCAACTGAAGATGAAAAGAATAAGCTTACTGCTTTATGCCCAGCTTTGAAAGATGCCACTGTCGGAACAGGCGAACTTGCTGCCGCATTAGCCGCTGCACAGGGAGCAGCCAATGGAGAAGATGCTGACGCTGTTCAAGCTAAAATTGACGGTGTTATGAACGCATTGAACACCAGATTAACGCTTATTGGAAATAATATGTCTGCCGCAATGAATGGTGCTGCCGGTTTACGCAATCAGCTCGATGGGTTTAGCAATTCTTCGAAAAAGGCCGCTGATTCTTCGAACAAGGCAGCGGATTCTTCTAAAACACTTCTTGACGCATGGTCCACTCTGACTTCTGCTATGGAGGAGTACAACAAGTGGGGTAGCATAAGTCTTAACACGATGAAATCCCTCATGGGGCTTGACTCCAAATATACTTCTTGTTTAAAAAAGCAAGGAAATGAATTGGTTGTAGATGCCACTGCATGTCGAGATCTGATTCAGGCAGAACTAAAACATGCTGCCGCTACAAATGATGGCACGGGTAAGATCGGACAGTACAATCAAGTCCTTGAATATCTTGACACTCACGCTAAGAACGGGACTATTTCGCTCAATCAACTGAAGGATGCAATTGAAGGTGTAAATACCGCGCTGGATGAAGCAACTGGTAAAACAGACGAATTCCAGTCTGGCATGGAGATCCTTCATGATCTGTCTAAAATTGATAATGCAAATGGAGAACAGATTGCGGATTACGATACACTAAAGAAAGTCACCGAACTAGTTACCAAGCACCCAGAACTCGATGGCATTTTCCTTGATGAGAACGGAAATCTCAATGTCGATGATGACAAGATCAAGAAGGCCGCTGAAATTCTTGTTGGGAAAATTATCAATGCTGCCAATGATAGTGGGCAAACCGGTCTGGCTAAGCTGTGGTCAAATCGCCTTGAACAACTGAATAAAGGCGATATCTCCATGACTGATTTCTGGAACGGTTTTGGCACGGACATCGAAGATGCAAACACTAAAATTGATAAATTCCAGAGTACATTTAGTGCTTTCCGTAGCGCTTTGGAAGAGATTCAGGAAACCGGAAGTCTTAAAAGTCAAGATACTCTTCAAGAGCTCGGTCAAATTGACCAGTCTTTCCTCGATCAGTTCATACAAGATGATGGAACATATAAAATCAACGCAACTGGTTTGCGTGATATGTATGTGAAGCAGCTTGAACCACTAATGAAGGAATTTGATGGAACTGTATACGGTGATTATCTCAAGAAGATGTACGATGCTGTACGTGCTCCTACCGAAGAAGAGTACGACGTATTGGTTAAGGCGACTTTAGAATATAAGGTTGCAAAAGAAAAATATGACCGTGCAGTTGGTCGTATAGATTCTTCTGACGCATCTGATGAGGATAAAGAAGCTGCCAAGAAAGCAGCTTTAGATGAACTGACTGCTGTTTATAATCAGAAATATCAAGATGTTCAAGAAACCGATGCCCAAGTGATGGCGAAACTGATTGCTCACTGGGAGGACGCGAAAAATGCGGTCGAAAGTTTCAAGTCCGCTCTATCCGATGCAAAAGACGTTCTGTCTTCCCTGCTATCTCTCCTCTCGTCCGCAAATGACAAATCCAACAACGACCTCAAGATTTGGGGCGATGCTATGGGCAAAATCATTGACAAGCGGATTGAAGCCCTGAATAAGCAGAAGGAAGCTCTGGAAGAAAACAACGAAGCCACCGAACGTGCTATTGAGCTTTCCAAGGCACAGGATGCTCTCGCCCGCGCCCAACAACAGCGCACGACACGTGTGTACACTGAGAATGGCTATGAGTGGCAAGCAAACGCCGAAGATGTGCGTACTGCACGCGAAGACCTTGCGGATAAGCAGCGTGAGTGGAATAACAAAGATGCTGAAAAGGCTATTGACGATCAGATCAAGAAGTACAATGAGTTCAAGGACAAGTTGTCTGAAGTCATGGATGATATCGGCAAGAGCTGGAAGGATTACCAGAAAGAACTTGAGTACACCGCGCAGATCCAGAAGATGAGTCTATCTCAGATGGAAGGCTCACTGGACGGATATCACAATAAGATCATTGCAAGTCTAAATACTGGCAGCGCGATCACCGGCATCCAGAATTTGATTACAAACCTTGAATCACTGATAAATACGCTAACAAAACTAAATAATCTGTATTCCATGTTTAAGACTGGTGAGTACAAAGATCTCGGCACAAAAGGTCTGTGGAATACGATAAAAGGATTCTTAAATAATGGTGGCGAAAAGGCTGCAAGTTCTGGCACATCTTATGTTAATGCAGCCAAGCAGGCAGTCAACGCTGTCAAAACCACGCTCGTTGATACTGCAACAGAAACGGGAACCGCATTAAAGAACATATTAACAACCGCGAATAACAATATTACAAAACAGGTTGTAAGTTCTGGCAATGGAATTATCAATGCGTTTACAAATATTTGGAACACGATCAAAGGTGGCGCTCAAAGCCTATTCGGCGGTTCCGGCGAAGGCGGCGGCATTGTTTCCACAGTTGTAAACGGATTTAAGGCTGTCGGTAATGCTGTTAGTAAGAGCAAGATTGGTTCCACGATTCTTGGCGGGATTGGTAAGGTTGGAACTACATTACTTAGTGGCGGAGGTAAGTTGCTTGCTGGTGCTGGAAAACTTATTGGTACAGCTGGAAGCGCCTTGGCTGCTGCTGGGCCCGCTGCGATTCCGATTCTTGCAGCTGGCGGGCTTGGTATTTATGGCGGCACAAAGGCCATGAAGAATCAGAAGAAAATCTGGTCCAATAAAGAAGATGGCTTTGGTAAGAAGGCAATAAAGTCCGTTGCTTCGTTCTTCTGGGACATAAGTCCTATTGGTGGAATCGTAAATCTGTGTAAGGACATTTTCGGTAAGAGTAAAGAAACTGCCGAGAATACAAAAGACACTGCGAATAGTAGTTCTGAAACTGCCGAAAACACACAAAAGAGCGCAACAAATCTCACAATTAACGCTACACAGATCGTATCTAAAGAAGAGAATAAAGCAACTGACGAAACAGACAAAAAGAATGACGCAACCGCCAATGAAGATAAAACAGTCAAAACGGCTGCTACAACTCTTACTGGTGCTGGTCTGGGCGCAGCTGCGGGTATGGCAGTAGGTGGACCTGTAGGAGCATTGATTGGTACTCTTTTGGGAGGTTTTGCTGGTTTCTTTTTGGGTGGTCATGCGAATGGTCTTAAATCTTCTAAAACGAATCATTTTGCAAACGTTGACGAAAGAGGTTCAGAACTTATTGTTCGTAAGCCAGCTTCTGGACGTTATACATATCTTGAGACTGGCGATGGTGTTGTTCCTGCTGATATTACCTCTCGCCTGTTTGAGATGGGCGGCAATCCAGACAAGTGGTTCAGCGATCAATTGGCAAAACATAGTTCTGCTTCTATGGTGCAAAGCCGTGACGCTGGTGGTATTTCCCTGTCTATTGGTGATGTGAATGTGAACAATCCCGTTGGTGATAGCGATGCACTGGCTCGTGAGCTGGTAAATCGTCTGCCGAACAAGGTTGTACAGGAACTGAATAGACGTTAAGCAGTACAATAAGCAAAAATAAATACGAAGTATACTTGGCTCAGGGTGGGTTGGGTAGGTTGAGATCGAGTATACATTTATAAAGGAGGGACGAGATGTCACAAAATAGTCAAGATGCAATCGACGTGTTGAGCAAAGTCATCGTAGACACGATTGAAAAGAAACTCAATGACGCAAAATTTGACAAATCGCAGACTGGCGTGGTAACTGCGGTGAGTGGGAATACATACACAATATCCGTGTTTGGAAGCCAGTATAACATTACCTCTGACCAGATTTACACGGTTGGACAGAGTGTGGTTGTGACTGCATTGCAGGGTGATATGAAGCGACTGGTATGTTCCCCCGATAATATTGGTACAATGAAAACAGTGGACAGCAAAGTCAACGTGGTTGGCAGTCAGCTGTCTATTATTGATACAGATTTTGCTGACACTATTGTTAAATACACGGATGTCAGTGAATTTTTAACGCTGAAAGATCAGGTAGACGGACAACTCAGCTTATGGTTCTACAGTGGTGTACCATCTACTGATACAGCTCCGACAGTAAATTGGGTAACGGAGGATTTGAGTTTTCAAGGCTTCGTATTGACTGCGTGGAGTGGCGTGTTGATTGGTTTGAACAATGCATGGATGCACATTCTGTGGTATCTTGCATGCAAAAACTTCGTGTGGCATTGAAAGACAAGCTCTTGCTTGTGACATTTCGTACCAAGGCAGAGGGCGGAGAAGTGTCTTTGACCCACAAAGAATATTTAGATTTCATCAACACGGTAATAGATACTGACTGTGCAGACCTTATCGACATTGAATTCTTTACAGCTGGAGATGATGTTCGTGAACTGATAGACAATGCACATTCTTCTGGAGTTGTGGTTATATGTTCAAGCCATGATTTTCAAAAGACGCCTAATAAAAATGAGCTCATTTCTCGTATGATTAAAATGCAACAGGTCGGAGCTGATTTACCGAAAGTAGCAGTTATGCCGCACGATAGTACGGACGTGTTGACTTTACTGGCCGCTACGGTTGAAATGAAAAATAAATATTTTGCTACTCCTATTATCGCAATCAGCATGAGTAAGCTTGGTGTTGCCAGCAGGTTATGTGGGGAGGTCTTTGGCTCTGCTATGACTTTTGCCAGCGCTGGAGACTCAAGTGCTCCCGGACAGATTGGACTGGATGTTGTCAACGCCGTGTTAGACTCAATAGCAGAATAAAAACAGATGGGGTATTGATCCTTAATTGGACCAGTACCCCATTTTTTAGCGTTTTACTTTTATAACAAAAAGGCGCTGGAGAGTGTCCAGACGCCTTGGTTCATACTGTTTCAAATGCGATTTTCAATTTTATACATCGTTTGTGGGAGCAACGATTGTCACATCAAAGCTCTTTGGTTTAAGACTCAAAATCGGATTTGACGATTATACTTTATAGCTCGGTTTCAGAATTGGTGTAGTAGTGGTGTAGTAAGTGCGATTTCAGCATTTTTATTTACGAATTAACGTTATCATTTTAAAAATCAAGGGGTTTTGCAATTTTTCTTTGTTAAGAATTTATGACGTCCAAAAATCGCACCCTACTACGCAAAAAAGCGGTGTGTTCTTGACAGGACGCGCCGTCTTTTTTATACTTATAGCGCATTACAAAAACACAGCTGACGCGCTTTGCGGCAGAACGGAGGATACTTTGACAGACAAAAAGCTGATCTCATCTTTGCAGGGGCTGCGGGCAGTCGCATTTCTGAGCGTGGTGCTCTCCCATTGCGGGGCACCGTGGCTGGGGCCGTGGGCGATCACGGTATTCGTGGCGCTGTCCGGTTTTCTGATGACCTGCAACTATTACGACCGCCCGCGCACAGCACCGGGACTGCGGTCTGCCATAGCTTTCTCTCTTAAAAAAATACGAAAGCTGTACCCGCTGCACCTTATAATGATGGCTGCCGCGTTGTTATTTGTGCTGAAGGGGCTTCTGGCGCAGCCCTCTGCCCGCGGGGTGCTCTCCTGTGCAGCGCAGCTTGTTGTAAGCATTTTTCTGCTGCAAACATGGATTCCCTCCAGCCGTTTCTGGTTCTGCCTGAACGGAGTGGCGTGGTATCTTTCGGTACAGGCTTTTCTGTATGCCATCTTCCCCCCGCTTCTCGTCGTACTGAAAAAGGCGGATGTCCGCAGGCTGCGCTGCATTGCCGCCGTGATCTTCTGCGCACAGTGCCTTGCGTCCTTTGTTTTCTGGAAAGCCGGGCTCAGCGGAAAGGCGGCCTTTTACCTGACCTATCTGTGCCCTGTGTTCCGGGCGGGAGATTTTACCATCAGCTGCTGCATGGGCTGCCTTTACCACAGCCGCAAACAGGAGAGCGGCCTGCCGGGCGGTGCTTTCTCCCTGCTGGAGCTTGCTGCTGTGCTACTTGCGAGCGGCTGCCTTTTTATCGCCGCCAGGCAGGTGGGGGTTCTGGGCGCGGTGGCCTTCCGGTACAATGTGCTGTTCACCCCCTCTGCGGTGCTGCTGGTCTGGCTGCTTGCCGTGGGTAAGGGAATCATTTCCCGGCTGCTTTCCGCAAAGCCGTTTTTGTGGCTGGCCGGGCTGTCCCCTTACGGTTTTCTGATTCATCAGGTGCTGATCCGGTATATGGAGTGGACAGCGGACAAGCTTAACCTCACGGTGCAGCCTGTGGTCTGGATCCTGACCGTATATCTGCTCACGCTCTGCCTGAGCAGCTTTTACAAGGCGCTGGAACGCCGGGTGCGGCAGCGCCATACCCAAACCGGCGCATAACAGTAAAACACAAGGCCGCTGCACGGAACAATGTGCAGCGGCCTTGTTTGGGTCTGATGGTTTATTTCTTTACTTCACAGCCGCTTTTTTGGCGGTAAAGCGCTGGTAGGCGGGCAGCGGCAGCAGCACGCGGCCTGCCAGCGGCTGCACCTGCACCGACACCTGCTTGCAGGGGGCGCACTCGCCGTCCACTGTGGCAATGATGGGTCCGCGGCCATCTGCTGCCCGCAGACTGACCGATTTTGCGCGGCGGTAGATAAAGTAGGGCTTTGCGGCCTCGGTCAGCTGGCCGTTTTGAAAGTGCTGGCCGTTTTTGTACAACATCAGCAGTTTTGCAATGACCCGGCGGCTGACCTTGCGCACGATGAACACATCCAGCCAGCCGTCATCCGGCTGTGCCTCCGGCCCGGCCATAAAACCGCCGCCGTAGGCGCGGCCATTGCACACTGCGCACATCAGACAGTCCACGGTCAGCACCTCGCCGTCAATGACGTACTCCACCCTGCGGCCGATATGCCCGCACAGCTGCTGAACAATGGACAGCGCATAGGCTGCCTCGCCGCCGCACAGCGGGATGCGCCGGAACTTGGGGATGCCGTAGGCCACCTGTGCGTCCAGACCGGCGGCACAGATGGTAGCAGAAAGCCCCAGACTGGTGCGCATCAGGTCGATGGGCACCACCCCGCCGGCCAGCTGGGCGTCCAGATCCAGAAACTCCTCCTTTGTACCGTAGGTGCGCAGAAAGTCGTTGCCGCTGCCATAGGGCAGGCAGCCCACGGCGGTCTTGTCAAAGCCGTGAGCGCCGGTGAGCGCCTCGTTGAAGGTGCCGTCACCACCGGCGGTAAAAATGTGAAGCTCCACCCCGGCCTTCTGGGCGGCAGCGGCGGCAGCGCGGGACAGCTCCCGGGCATGGCCTGCGTGGGTGGTGACGCGGATGGTGTAGTCCTCCGGGGCAAGCCCGGCACCGGCAGCAGCCGCCGCGATCTGCTGCGGCAGGGTGCGGGTACAGTCGGCCTTTCCGGCTGCGGGGTTTAGAAGAAACAGCGTGTGCATCGGGGTCCTCCCTGTTGTAACTCTATTTCCTCTATAATAGTCGAAAACCGTGCCGGTTGCAAGCGAAAACGCTATTTTGCTATTTTCTTATAGGGTTATGGTCTCATCCTCCCGCAAAACGATGCTGCCATCGGCGGCGCAGTCTGCCGTCCAGTGCTGCCCCACGCAGGCCGTCCCGGCGGCAATGCGGTTCGCAAGTGCCTGCTCCACCGCCCTGTCCACCTGACGGCGCAGTTCCCGCGCACCGTAGGCCGATTGCGCCCGGGCAGCCAGTGCCGCCCCCACCTGCGGGGTGTGGCGCAGTCGGTAGCCGCTGCGGGCGGCGCGCTGCTCCAGCTGACAGAGCATTTTTTCTGCAATGGCGCAGAGGTTTTCTTCCGCCAGCGGGCGGAACACGATCACCTCGTCCAGCCGCCCCAGCAGCTCCGGGCGGAACCACTTTTTAGCTTCCTCCACAGCCTGCGCGGACTGCTTTTCAAACACGGCTTCTGCCCCGGCAGCAAAGCCCAGCGGCGCGTTCTGCCCCGCCAGAAACCGTGCACCCAAATTTGAAGTAAGCAGCACGATGGTGTTGCGGAAATCTGCCTTGCGGCCCATGGCATCGGTCAGCTGACCGTCCTCCAAAATTTGCAACAGGATATTCTGGATATCCGGGTGCGCCTTTTCGATCTCGTCAAACAGCACCACGCTGTACGGGCGGCGGCGCACAGCCTCGGTCAGCTGCCCGCCCTCGTCATGGCCGAGGTATCCCGGCGGCGCACCCAGCAGCCGGGCGGCGGTGTGCTGCTCCTGATACTCCGACATATCGAACTTGAGCAGTGCCTTCTCGCTGCCGAACCAGCTGACCGCCAGTGCCCGCGCCAGTGCGGTCTTGCCCACGCCGGTAGGCCCCAAAAACAGCATAGCACCGATGGGACGCCCCGGCTCTCCCAGACCGGTGCGGCTGCGCCGGATGGCTCCAGCCACGGCCGCCACCGCTCGCTGCTGACCGACGATCTCGGCATTCAGGCGGCTTTCCAGCTTGTCCAGACGCTCCCGCTCCTGCTCGCCCACCCGCTGGGCGGGCACGCCGCTGGCGGCTGCCACCACCCGGGCGATATCCTCCGGGGTGAGCACCGGCTGGGTGCGCTGCTCCTTTTCGGCAAGGATGCGCGCCGCCGCACAGGCTTCGTCCACAAGGTCGATGGCCTTATCCGGCAGACAGCGCCCGGGCAGATACCGCACCGAAAGCTCCACCGCCGCCTGCAAGGTCTGGGGCGGCAGGCGCACGTTATGGTATCGCTCGTAGCGGGGCGCAAGGCCGTTGAGAATCTCCACCGCCTGTGCGGGGGTGGGTTCCTCCACCTGTACCCGACCAAAGCGGCGTTCCAGCGCGGCGTCCTTCTGGATATGGGTGCGGAACTCCTGATTGGTGGTGGCGCCGATGAGCTGCAATTCGCCCCGGGCAAGCACCGGTTTCAGGATGCTGGCGGCGTCGATGGCGCCCTCGGCGGCACCGGCACCCACGATGGTGTGGAACTCGTCGATAAACAGGATGGCGGTGCCGTCCCGCACCAGCTCTTCCAGCAGGTTTTTCAGCCGCTCTTCAAAATCGCCCCGGTACTTGGTGCCCGCCACCAAGCTGGCCATATCCAGTGCCAGCAGCCGCCGCCCTTGCAGCGCTCTGGGCACCTGCCCGGCGGCAATGCGCAGCGCCAGACCCTCAGCCAGCGCTGTTTTGCCCACGCCCGGCTCGCCGATCAGACAGGGGTCGTTTTTCTGGCGGCGGCACAGGATCTCCACCATGCGGTCCAGCTCGGCATCCCGGCAGAACACCGGGTCCAGTTCTCCGTCCAGCGCGCGGCGGGTCAGGTCGCGGCAATATTTATCGCTGGCACGGCCCGCCCGCGGCATGCTGGCCGACACCCGCGGCTGAGCGGGAAAGACAAACTGCCCGGACAACTGGCGGCACTCCCGCACGGCCTCAGTGAGGGGCACTCCCATGGAAGCCAGCAGCAGCCCCGCCGTGCAGCCATCATCCTCCAGCATGGCACAGAGCAGGTGTTCCGGCTCCGCTCGTGAGACATGGGCGTTCTGCGCCCCGATGAGGGCGTAATCCATGGTGCGGCGCAGGTCCGGTGCCATGGCGTGCCGATCCAGATGCTGCGCCGGTCCGCGACGGTTCTCGGCCAGCTGACGGCGCACAGCCTGCTCTGAGATATGTCGGCTGTTCAGGAATCGCGCCGCAGCCCCCTGCTCCTGCTGCAGCATGGCAAGCAGCAGATGCCCGGTGTCTGCCTGACTGCAGCCAAAACTGCCGGCCAGCTCTACTGCTTGCTGCAGCAGCTGCTCCGCCTCCCGCGAGAACCCTCTGTATCCGCCAAAGCCCAGTTTTTCCCAAATGCTCATCTGCGTGCTCCTTGCTGTTCTGTCAAATCATATCGCAGTAGCAGTATAGCCCAGATGCACCGGAAAAAATCAGTGGTTTGTGTCGGGCCTGCCGGGTGCGGCGCGCAAAAAAGGAGGACGGCTCCGAAGAACCGCCCTCCAACAATTCAGGCTATTGTACTATTCGCAAAGGGATATACGGATCACTCAGCAGCCTTGGTTGCTTCGATCTGCTTGATCAGCTCAGGCACGACCTTGAACAGGTCGCCCACGATGCCGTAATCGGCCACGCCGAAGATGGGTGCGCTCTCGTTCTTGTTGACGGCGATGATGCACTCAGAATCCTGCATGCCGGCGGTGTGCTGAATGGCACCGGAAATGCCCAGAGCCACATAGATCTTGGGGTGCACGGTCTTGCCGGTCTGGCCAACCTGGTGGTCAGCGCTCATCCAGCCTGCGTCGGTCACGGCACGGGAAGCGCCCACGACGCCGCCGCCCAGAGCGGCAGCCAGCTGCTCAGCCAGCTCGATGCCCTTGTCGACATCCTTGCTGATGCCACGGCCCACAGAGACGATGACGTCAGCACCGATCAGATCGACCAGCTTCTCAGCAGCCTTCTCGACGCTCAGGACCTCGG
>OGZG01000548.1_pt1 | contig 29544 bp, 35 predicted proteins | sample 1576781 | NCBI WGS metagenome assembly OGZG01 (sample SAMEA3541502, study PRJEB24748) | human gut metagenome | biome: human gut; feature: human-associated habitat; material: faeces | place: China | collected 2012 | reverse complement strand
CTGCTACAACCAGAAACCGATCGTATTTAAAGGTGACCATGTAGAGGCCGGCGAATAACATGTATCGAACCTCCCATCTTAACAACTAATCCTTTGCAGATAGCCAGTCCTAATCCGATACCTTCCATATAGTCGTTTATTTTCACGAAACGACCGAAGACATCTTTCAATTTGTCCTTATCGATACCGATTCCCGTATCCCTTACGTAAAAACGTAATTGATTATCCGGTTGAATGGTATATCCCATCGTGATGCTACCTTCTTTCGTGTTCTTGATAGCGTTGTTCACCAAATTATTAATCAACTGCAACAGACGCATGCTATCCGTACCGAACATATGGTGGTCAGCCCCTTTCTCCAAAACTAACTTGACTCCTCCCGGAACCCGTAACTTGGCGGAAGCATAAATCGTATCCATCAATTCACTGACATCTAATTGCTCATATGTGATCTTTATCGCATCCGCCTCGATCTTCGAGATATCCAAGATGTCATTGATCAATTGCATCAACAATTGGTTATTCATCTTGATCACATCGTAGTACGACATACGTTCCTCATCCGTATCAGCAAAAGCCATCAATTCAGAGAAGCCGGTAATCGCATTCAAAGGAGTCCGGATCTCATGGCTCATATCCGCCAGATATTTCGATTTCATCTTATCAGCGGCCTCGGCCTTCACCTTCGCCTCCTCAAGGCTTAATTCTTGATTCTTCCGTTCCTGAATATTCGTTGAACATCCAAGGATAACCGAAGGTCTTCCTTTCTCGTCCCGTTCATACACGGTAGCAAATACCTCTCTCCAAACATATTCCTTCTTGCCGGGAAATAGCATACGTGCCTCGATCCTTGCCTCAGAGATTTCCCCTCGGCAAAGACGGGTAAACATATTATGATAATGTTCTTGATCATCCGGATGCGCCCGGCTGATAAACTGCCCCCATGACACCTCTATCATATCTTCCGACATGGTATTCCAATCGTTCAAGGTCACAACGGAATCCTTGAAATTATGGGTACTGTCCGGATCGATGAAGATCGAGCATGTACGTATATCACTTATCCGCAATGCCATTTTCGTCAAGATCCGGGTTCTTCTCAAAGTATTCTCCGTAGGATACAGTTATTCGCTAAATAATGATAATAATCGTCTTTTGCAGAAATAACCTTGACAAGAGTAAGATTTCGATCTACTAATACAATCGTATCGGGACTCTTCTCCATGATCATCTCTAATCCAGACTGAACGTTACTTCCGCTTTCTAGACTATTCATATTAATTCTTTCGTTTTTGGGGTATAACTCGGGGATAAAGGTATTTATTTTTCTATTTATCACCAAAGAGAAACCTACCTATTGCATAATATTTCTAAATAATCTTTATCTTTACCGGGAATTTGAATGTAAAAAGATGAGATTTGATGAATTAGATTTGGAAGATGCCGTATTAGACGGGCTTTATGACATGAATTTTGACGAAACGACTCCAGTCCAAGAGTTAACGATTCCTGTCATTTTAGAAGGTAAAGACATCATCGCTTGCGCACAGACCGGAACCGGTAAAACGGCGGCGTATGTTTTGCCAGTTATTAATGAACTAAGCAAAGGTTGTCATCCGACAGACGCGGTGAATGCGGTCATTATGGCACCGACCCGGGAATTGGCTCAACAAATAGACCAACAAATTCAAGGATTCACTTATTTTATACCTTCCGTATCCGCAGTAGCCGTGTATGGAGGTACCGACGGAATCGCTTGGGAACAACAAAAGAGAGGTTTAGAGATGGGTGCGGATATCGTGATCGCTACCCCGGGACGTTTATTGTCCCATATTAAGTTAGGTACTGTAGATTTGTCTAAAGTGTCGTTCTTCGTCTTAGACGAGGCGGACCGCATGCTGGACATGGGTTTTTATGACGACATCATGCAGGTTCATAAACAGCTGCCCCCCTACTGCCAGACGATCATGTTCTCGGCTACCATGCCGCCTAAGATCCGGACGTTGGCTAAAACCATCCTAAAAGATCCGGAAGAAGTCAAGATCGCTATCTCACGCCCACCCGAATCTATCATGCAAACCGCATATATCTGCTACGATCCACAAAAGCTCAAGATTCTACAAGATCTCTTCACTCAAAGCCGCCCTCAACGAGTAATTATCTTCTCCTCTTCTAAAATGAAGGTGAAAGAATTAGCGTCTACCTTAAAAAGATTAAAGTTCAATGTAGCCGCCATGCACTCGGATCTAGAGCAATCCCAAAGGGAGGAGGTCATGAAAGAATTCAAGAGCGGACATATCGATATCCTTGTGGCTACGGATGTCGTAGCACGTGGAATTGATATCAATGACATCAAGTTGGTCGTGAACTTCGATATCCCGCATGATCCGGAGGATTACGTACACCGAATCGGACGTACGGCACGGGGTACGAACGGCGAAGGATTGGCGATTACTTTCGTATCGATCGACGAACAAGCACAATTCAAGCGCATAGAGGATTTCTTGGAAAAAGAGGTTTATAAGATACCGGTCAGCCCGGAATTCGGTGAAGTGCCCTTGTATGAGCCGGAAAAATACGGTATGAATAAAAGGGGTAGAGGACGGCCTCGTAAAAGTGAGGATAAAGGATCATCCTCGAGACCACAAAAACGAAATATGGGACATCGTGGAAGACCTAAAAAGGCGCAATAAAAGCACTATACTTTTTATTTGAAAAACACTATACTTTTGGAGCTAAAACAATATTGTTTTGAACTCAAAAGTATAGTGTTTTTTTATGGGATATTATCAACCGTTCATGGATGCCAAGAATTCCATGTTATCAACAGTTTGTTCCATCCGTTGCTTAACAAATTCCATAGCCTCCATAGAGTTCATGTCTGATAGATATTTGCGTAAGACCCACATACGGTTCAACGTGCTCTCATCCTGCAATAAATCATCACGGCGAGTGCTGGAAGCCGTGATATCCACAGCCGGATAGATACGTTTATTGGATAATTTACGATCCAATTGTAACTCCATATTACCCGTACCCTTGAATTCCTCGAAGATCACGTCGTCCATCTTAGAGCCAGTCTCCGTAAGGGCGGTGGCTAGAATCGTAAGGCTACCACCATTCTCAATATTACGGGCGGCACCGAAGAAACGCTTCGGCTTCTGCAACGCATTTGCGTCCACACCACCGGAAAGCACCTTACCGGAAGCCGGTTGTACCGTATTATAAGCACGAGCCAAACGAGTGATCGAGTCCAGAAGAATCACGACATCATGACCACATTCTACCATTCGTTTCGCCTTGTTCAATACGATCTCAGCGATTTTCACGTGACGTTCAGCCGGTTCGTCGAATGTAGAAGCGATCACTTCCGCATCCACGCTACGAGCCATATCCGTAACCTCCTCCGGACGTTCGTCGATCAATAATATAATCATATAAACCTCGGGATGGTTGTAAGCGATAGCGTTCGCGATATCTTTCAACAACATCGTCTTACCGGTTTTCGGTTGAGCGACGATCAAACCACGTTGCCCTTTTCCGATCGGGGAGAATAAATCAACCACACGTACGGCGATATTATCGTATACTTTCGGTGATTTACGTGCCGTAAGCATGAATTTCTCATCCGGGAATAACGGGGTCAAATGATCGAAAGGAACCCGGTCGCGAACCTCTTCTGGCGTACGTCCATTGATCTTGTCCACTTTCACCAACGGGAAATACTTCTCACCTTCCTTCGGCGGACGGATCGAGCCTTCTACCACGTCACCCGTTTTCAAGCCAAATAACTTGATCTGGGATTGAGAGACATAAATATCGTCCGGTGAAGTCAAATAGTTATAATCTGAAGAACGAAGGAAACCGTAACCATCTTGCATCATCTCCAACACGCCGGTTCCTGTAAGGATGCCGTCAAACTCATACATTTTCTCTTGAGCCTGCTGGTTGTTATTAGCGTTATTGTTATTACGGTTGTTATTATGATTATTCTGTCGATTGTTCTGTCGAGGATTATTCTGCTGGGGAGCGGCCTCGGGTTGAGGTTTGTTAGCCTATCCGCGGCGGCTTAGCCACGAGAGAGAAGTACCTGCACAATAAAACGAAATAAAAAATAAGGCTATCTCAGATTTTTCTGATATAGCCTTATTTTTTCACAGCAGTGTCACCCGTTTCCCTTCTATTGCAATCAGCTCCTCCTCCTTCATCTTTTTGATTTCGCGCATCATGGCGCTGCGGTCGATGCAGAGATAATTCGCAAGCTTGAGCAGAGAAAAGGGCAGTGAAAAGCTCAATTCCCCCGTCTTTGTGCTCTGGATGCGGAAATAGCTCATCAGCTTGCCGCGAATGGAGCGATGGCTGAGGATATCCACCTTTTCCGTCAGCGTGACAACCTTATTCCCCATCAGCTGCAGCATATTTTCCGCCACCTGCGTATGGTGCGGACAGGCATTCAGGCACCGCTTGGAAATATGGTGCTTTTCGATAAAGAGCACCGTGCAGTCCTTTTCGCAGATGGTCAGAAACGCATCCTCCTGATTGGCAAAGGCAAACGCTGCCCCGAATACGCCCGTATCCTCCAGGTATTCCAGTAAGTCCAACGAGCCGTCTATGCTGATGCGGTTGACAGAAACTGTCCCCGAAAGCAGCAGGCAGATATAATTTTTTTCCCCCTCGTGCGTGGGAATGATGTCTTTTTCCCGAAAGCTGCGCTTCGTCATTTCAAAGCAGGGAATCATTTTTTCCAGCTCTTCTGTCGAAACGTGCGTAAAGAGTTCATTTTTCAATAAATTTTCCATATTTTTTCGCTCCTTGTTGCAAATGCAACACTCCTTTTTCTAAAACAATGATATCATATAAATAAACAAAAGAAAAGCAGAAAATAAAAAAAGAAAAGAGAAGATAGACGGAGAGAAAACGCGTATTTGAAAGGAGAGCGGCAGCATGAAAACCTTACAGCTGAAACAGGATTTTTATTGGGCAGGGATTTTGGATAAAAACCTGCGTGTATTTGACATCATCATGTATACGGAATTCGGCACCACCTATAATTCCTACATTCTCAAGGCGGGGGATGAAACAATTCTTTTTGAAACCGCGAAGGAAAAATTCTTCGGAGATTACAGAGCGGCATTGTCCGAGCAGCTGGATATCGCGCAGATTGATTATATTGTCGTAGACCATACCGAGCCGGATCATGCCGGTTCCATCGCCCATATCATTGCAGAAAACCCTCAGGCGAAAATCATCGCAACCCCTACGGCAATCAGCTTTCTGAAAAATATCGTGAATGATGATTTCTACAGCATCCCCGTTAAAAACGGAGATGAGCTGAAAATCGGCAATAAAACGCTGCAGTTCTTCCTTCTGCCGAATCTGCATTGGCCCGATACCATGTATACCTATATCAAGGAGGACAAAACCCTTGTTACCTGTGATTCCTTTGGCTCTCATTATGCCCATGAGGGGATTCTCAGAAGCACCGTAACCGATACGGAGGGCTACCTCAGAGCAACAAAATATTATTTTGACAACATCCTTGGCCCCTTCAAGCAGCCCTATATGACAAATGCGCTGGAGCTGGTGCATTCCCTAGATATCGACATGATTTGTCCCGGGCATGGCCCCGTTCTGGATAGCCATATTCCGGAGCTTCTGGCAATCTATGACGAATGGTGCAAAATCCCCACGAATGAAAAAACAACCGTTGTCATCCCCTATGTCAGTGCGTATGGCTATACAGAGCAGCTGGCGGAAAAGATTACCGAGGGTATCCTTGAGGCGGGCGACATCGCGGTCAAACGCTACGATTTAGTTACGGCAGATGCGGCAGAGGTTGCAGCAGAAATCGGCGCAGCAGACGGGATTCTCTTTGGTACGCCGACCATTCTGCAGGAGGCATTAAAGCCCATCTGGGATTTGACAACAGGCATGTATCCGCCTATTCATGGCGGCAAGCTGGCATCTGCCTTCGGCAGCTATGGCTGGAGCGGCGAAGGCGTGCCGCATATCATTGCACGTCTGAAGCAGATTCATCTGCGTGTGATAGATGGGTTCCGCGTGCGCTTTAAGCCCTCTGAGCGGGAGTTGGCAGAAGCGGTTTCCTTTGGCTATCAGTTCGGTCTGAAGCTGTTAAAGGGCGAGGAAAAGAAAAAGCCTTCTGCAAGAGGGACACTCGTGAAATGTCTGGTCTGCGGCGAAATTTTCGATTCCTCCATCGAAACCTGTCCTGTCTGCGGCGTTGGGGCTGAAAATTTCGTGCCTGTGGCATCGCAGGATACAGATTTCTGCAGGAATACAGAGGAACGCTTTGTTATTCTGGGCGGCGGTACAGCGGCGTTGCAGGCGGCAAAGGCGATTCGCCTACGCAACCAAACCGCAGAAATTACCATGCTTTCCGAGGAAAAGGAGCTGCCCTATGATCGCCCTATGCTGACAAAGAACCTGTTCGGCGCAGTCAGCGGTGGCGCGATTGCAAGCGTTTCTGCAAAATGGTATCAGGAAAATCGCATTAACCTGCAGATGGAAAGCAGGGTTGCAGCTCTGGATGCGGAGAAAAAAGAGGTTATCCTCACAGACGGCACGGTTTATCCCTTCGATAAGTGCATCTATGCACTCGGCGCGCATAGCTTTGTGCCGCCCATCAAGGGCAATGATTTGCCGCAGGTAGCCGTTGTGCGTTCCATTGCAGATGTGGAAAGAGTCAATGCATTGGTGCAGGACGCAAAAAATGCCGTTGTCATCGGCGGCGGCGTGCTTGGGCTGGAAGCGGCTTGGGAGCTGCGTCGCTTCGGTCTGGATGTTACGGTTCTGGAAAGCGCACCTGTGCTGATGGCAGGTAAGATTGACGCACCCACAGTCAGAATGTTGACAGGCATTGCGGAATGTAAAGGCATTTCCATTCTGACAGGTGTACAGATTGCGGAAATCAGCGGCACGGAGCGTGTGACAGGCGTGAAGCTGGCAGGCGGCGAAACCGTAGCGGCGGATCTGGTGATTTTCTCCACCGGCGTGAGAGCAAATATCGCAGTGGCGCAGGCGGCAGGATTGGCAGCAGACAGAGCCGTTATCGTAAATGAAAATATGGAAACCAACGTGGCAGGCATTTATGCCGCAGGGGACTGTGCGCAGTACGCAGGCGCAAATATTGCCCTCTGGCCTGTAGCGCAGGAAATGGGGCGCATTGCAGGGGCGAATGCGGCAGGAGAAGCCCTTTCCTATCAGCCTGAGATAAACGCACTCAGCTTCCACGGCATGGGTACTTCCCTTTATGCCATCGGAGATATCGACACAAGGGCGGAAATCCCCTATAAAACCGTTGAAATCAAGGATGAACAGAATCAGGTTCTGAGAAGAGCCTATTTCCACCACGGAATTCTTTGCGGTGCAATCCTCTTGGGAGATACCTCCCGCATGGCAGAGGTAACAACCGCAATTCAGGAAAAGAAAACGCTGAAGGAAATGCTTGAAAAGGTATAAAAAAGAAAAGGGAGTTCGCAATTTCTGCGAACTCCTTTTCCGTTACTCTGTTTCATCCACCTGTTTTTTCAGGAACATGAATTTTCCGTTTTGAATCTGTTTCAGATAAGCCGTATCGCGGATGGCATCGCCGTTATCGTCGAAGCTGATATCCCCCGTTACACCCTCATAATCCACCTCATACAGTGCGTTTCGCAGATCCACGCTTGTCAGCACATCCTTCGTCCCGTCCAGACTTTCCAGTGCTGTCACCATCGTCATATAGGCATCGTAGCCCAGCGCGGAAACCGCCGCAACCTCGTCTGTGCCGCCGTTCAGCGCAATGCGCTCCGCATTCTGCCGCAGGTAGGACTGAAAGCCGCGGACGAAGGTTTTCGCCTGTGTGGTCGCGCTTACCTCGAAGGGGGAGGAGAATACAACGCCCTCTGCCGCCTCGCCGATTGCCTTTACCATGGAAAGATTTTCCCAGGTATCTGCCGCAAGAATGGGTGCAGTAATGCCGCTTTCGCGAATCTGGGGCAGCAGAACCTCTGCCATAGCCGTGGAGCAGGGCAGGAAGATGCAGTCGGAATTGGTTTTCTGAATTTTTTGCAAAATTTCGTCAAACTCGGTTTCGCCTGCATGGTAGGCCTCGTCTGCAACCACCTTGCCGCCGATTTTTTCATCTGTAAATGCCTGTCGGAAATAAGCCGCAATCCCTGTGGAATAATCATCCCCGTTCTGGCTGATAACAGCCGCAGTCCGATATCCCTGCTCTGCCGCATAGGATGCGATTACTCTGCCCTGAAAGGGGTCCATGAATGTTGTGCGGAAATAATATTTATTGCCTGCGGTTACCTGCGGATTCGTGCAGGATGCGCCGATGGCAGGCACGTTTGCGTCCGCAAAGGTCTGTCCTGCGGCATTGGAAACACCCGAGCCGTAGGAGCCGATTACCCCTGCAACGCCTTCCGCAATCAGGCTTTCCGCCGCCGCAACAGCCGCTACCTTGTCGGATTGGTTGTCTGCCTCCACCAGCTCAATTCTGTATACCGTACCGTTCAGCTCCACGGTTGGCACGATTGCATTGGCATAGCGGATGCCCAGAACCTCCTGCTTGCCGCCGTTGCTGTTTTCGCCCGTGGTTGGCTCAAATACGCCGATTTTGATGGTGTGCGTGGCTTCGGTTTCATCCTTCTCTGCCGCCGTAATCTGCGTGCCGGGGCCGGAAGAAGCCGCATCGTCATCGTCATTGCCGCCGCATGCCGCCAGAGAAACTGTCATCACAGAGGCAAGCAGAAGCGCAGTCATTTTTTTCATTCTTACAACCTCCCATAAATGGATTCCGGAAAGCATCAAACCGGAAAATGTCGTTTTTGAAAGGAACCGAAGGGCCTTCTTTGCCCAAACCGGAAGAAGGGATGCTTTTGTGTTCCTAAAAATATTACCATAAGATGTCCTTCGGCGCAAGAAACGGATATCTTGGGACTGGTAAAGTTCATTTTTTTTCAGTATAATAAAAGGGGAATTTAGTCGGTTTTTTGTAAACGACAGAGATGAAAAGGAAAAAAGGAGGAATTGCTTTTGGCTAAGGTAGATGAAATTTTTAAGGCAAACTGCAGACAGATTCTGGAGCATGGCTTTTCAACGGAAAATGAAAAGGTGCGCGCTGTCTGGGAGGACGGCACCCCTGCCCACACGATTAAGACCTTTGGCGTGGTGAATCGCTATAATTTGCAGGAGGAATTTCCGCTGATGACGCTGCGTTATACCAACTGGAAGGCGGCGATTGATGAAATTCTCTGGATCTGGCAGAAAAAATCCAATAATGTAAACGATTTGAACAGCCATATCTGGGATTCCTGGGCGGATGAAAACGGTTCCATCGGCAAGGCGTATGGCTATCAGCTTGGCGTGAAGTATAAATTCCCTCATGGTGAAATGGATCAGGTGGATAACGTGCTGTGGCAGCTCAAAAATACACCTGCCTCCAGACGTATCATGACGAATATCTATAATTTTGCCGATTTGACGGAAATGGGTCTGGAGCCCTGCGCCTATAGCATGACCTTTAATGTAACGGGCAATCGTCTGAATGGGATTCTCAATCAGCGCTCGCAGGATACGCTGACCGCAAATAACTGGAACGTGGTACAGTATTCCGCATTACTGATGATGTTCGCGCAGGTGAGCGGCTTAGAGCCGGGCGAGCTGGTACATGTCATCAGCGATATGCACATTTATGACAGACATATTGATATGGTAAAGACTATGCTTGACCGTGAGCCATTGCCTGCACCCAAGGTGCGCCTAAATCCGGAGGTAAAGAATTTCTATGATTTCACCGTGGACGATTTCATTGTGGAGGATTACGAGTACGGCAAATCCATGGGGCGTGTGCCTGTTGCGATTTGATTGCCGATAAGGAGGAAAAACATGGATATAATTGTTGCCGTTGATGCAGACTGGGGTATTGGCAAGGACGGAGACCTTTTGCAGCGCATTTCCGCAGATATGAAATATTTTCGTGAGAAAACGACGGGAAATGTGCTTGTGATGGGGCGGAAAACGCTGGAATCCTTTCCGAATAAAAAGCCCCTGCCGAATCGGGTGAATATCGTGCTGACGAAAAATAAGGACTATCAGGCGGAGGGCGTTGTGCTGTGCCATGATTTGGCAGAGCTGCCTGCCGTTCTGGAAAATTACGCCGGGAAGCAGGTTTTTGTTGCCGGCGGCGGCACGGTTTATGCACAGCTTTTGCCGCAGTGCGAACGTGCCTATGTCACGAAGATTTATCAGACCTATCCCGCGGATACTGCCTTCCCGAATCTGGATGAAAACCCCGATTGGGAGCTGGAGGAAAAGGGCGAAATGCAGGAGGAGAAGGGAGTAAGGTTTTCCTTCGATGTGTATAAAAAGAGATAAAGAAAAGGAGTCGAAAGACTCCTTTTTTGATGGGCGCAACTGTGCAAAGGAGAAAGGCGGCGCAGACGCGCCTGCAACCTTTCTTCTAAAGTTGAAGTGCTTTTATCAAATCCAATATACGATTCTGATTTTTTTCGCTTAATTTCTGAAATTCGTGTAAAAAACATTCTTCTTTTTTCGATGGATTTTTTCCAACCAATTCATCTAAAGAAATATCCAAAATAATTGCTATTTTTATCAAATCATCAATCGAAGGCTCATTTCGACCGCTTTCATAGTTCGCAATCGTCGTATGTCCGTAATTTAATTTCCTTGCCAATGTAGCCTGTGAATAATTTTTTCTTTTTCGGAATTGCTTCAAATTTGCCGCAAAATCGGACATACCATCACCTCTCAAAATCCATTTTATAATATTTTAGAACAAATTATTCAAAATATCAATAGAACAAATCGTTCAATCTATAGTAAAAACGGTGATGAAAATGATTTATAAAAGAATCCGTGATTTACGAGAAGATAACGATATGACACAGGCGCAGGTTGGCGAGAAAATCAATGTTCCGCAGAGAACCTATGCCTATTATGAAACAGGCGAGCGTATGATTCCGCCCCATGTATTATGGGCGTTGGCGGATTTATATGACGTTTCTATTGATTATCTGTTGGGACGAACAGATGATAAAAAACGATGAAGTTTTGCCGAAAAGGCACTTTATACTGCCCGAAGGGGCTTGTGGGGAGGGGATATCCAAGGGGAACCTTGTTCCTCTTGGACCTCCTGTGGGGGTCCGGGACCCATTGAGGAGGGGTCCCGGGTTTTTGTTACTTTTTAGCATAAAAAGTAAGGAAGGAATCCTCTGTTTCGCCGAAAGAGTTCCAAACGGGCGTAGCACTGATGTTGTCCAAGCAAAACTTTTGTGCGACTGCGCTTCTATTCAATAGGTTCCAAGTTTTTGTTACTTTTTAGCATAAAAAGTAAGGAAGAAATCTTTTGTTTTGCCGAGAGAGTTCTAAATTGGCGCAACACGCATGTTGCCCAAGCAAATTTTTGGCTCGTATGAGCCCATCCAGTGCGAAGCACTGCCAGTCTTGGCGCGACCGCGCCCAATCGGCGCTTGCGCCGCTGCTTTTTCTTGCACACGAGAGGTGCTTCCCCTGCGCCCAATCGCCGTTTCCCCAAAACAAAAATGACTTGAGCATTTTGCTCAAGTCATTTTCTCATAAAGGGGGCTATATCAAAATCAGAAGAACAGATGGAAGGTATTAAATCTCCAGCCTGCATCTTCCTTCCAGAGTACAAACAGAAATTCCTGTGTGGTATAATCTTCGGGATTGTCCGGGGCGGTGTAGAAATAATCACCTTTGTATGCCTCGTTGCTGTTGGTGTAATATGCGGTTGCCTTGAAGCCGATTTCGTCATCGCTTTCCTTATCTATTTCAAAGGTGTGCCCTGCATAGAAGATATTCGAGCCTCTGCCGCCGCCCAGGTAATATAGACCGCCGTCCTCGCCCTTGGTGAACATCAGGTTATCCTTGCTGAGGATGCTGTTGTCTACGAAAAATTCCGTGAAATACTGCAACAGATAGGTACGGAAATCCTCATAGGTCGGGAAACGGGGATCGGTGATTTTGTAGTATGTCAATTCATCCTTTTCGTATGTGGCATTTTCATCATAATCAAATGCGCCAAAGCTAATCTGGTAATAAATTTTATAAGCACCTTCGTAAATTTCCTGTAAATCCTCACTCAGTGGGGGCAGGCTCTCCTTATCTACTGTAATATCGGCGGCAACGGAATCCTCCGGCAGTTCCTTTGCAGAGGTATTGCCTCCGCAGCCGGAAAGCGCGCCAATGCCGACAGCAGCACAGAGCAAAAGGGTGATAAATTTCTTTTTCATGGGGTGTTTCTCCTTTCAGGTTTTCTTTTCGGATAACATAGTAGCACAAAGTTTCCTCAAAGAAAAGGGGCTTTCGGAAATTGAAAGAAAGTCTTAAGAATTAAAGCAAAAGGGCGAAACCGAGAGATTTCCCCCTTTTGTTAGATATATTCTGATTGATGTTTGTGAAAATTGAAATTATCTTTGAAATTACCTATATTCTCAAAAAATACCTTTGTTATATTTGAATTGTCCATATAGCATAAAGCCTAATCCGACAACAACTGCCGGATGGGTGATATAAGCTATCATTTCCTCACTCCAAAACGAAACTATGAAACCTAACACAAGAGATACTCCGATTATAAGCGTTCCTGTGCCGACGGCTTTTCCGTACTTCGGTATATCTTCTTCCTTTACTTTTCGTCTGTTATAAGAGTGAATGGTGCTGATATTGCCTTTGATATTTACAATTCCCATAACAGATATGAACACTCCCAAAATCAATAACACAATATTTTCCATAATAACCTCCTAAAAATAAAACAAATCTTCAAACTTCTTATCTAATGCAATACAAAGGATAAGAGCCAATTTTGCAGTTGGATTGAATTGCCCTGTTTCAATGGAACTAATCGTGTTTCTTGACACGCCTACCATTTCTGCAAGTTGAGCTTGAGAAAGGTTTGCTTCTGTACGAAATTCCTTCAAGTGATTTTTCAGTTGTAATTGTTCTTTCATACCCTCACCTCTAAAAGGCGGCAAACAAATCCAACAAATGCCAAAATTGCAAGAATGAAAAATAAAACGCTCAGTACCAAATCGCTCTTTCGTTTCATTTTGATAAAACGAACTAACCATTGTGTTGCAAGAATGCTAAAGTATATAACCCATGGACTATAAATCATAATATGGACAAGCATAGATGATAACCAAGAAAGCAGACAACACACTAAGGCACCAACTCTGCTTGCGTGACATCCTGCTTGATATGCCACTTCCATTTCAGCCAAATCTTTGTTGCGATGCTCTTTTCTGCTTGCATTTAAAATTTCTTCCTTTTTCATAGAACACCTCCGTTCCAAGTTTTCTTTGCATACTTTCATTATATTCATGCCAAGTTTTCTTGTCAATAGAGTTGATAAAAAAGTTATACAATATGATAAATAACTTTTTCATCGCTTCGACTATACTCGCAACGTAATGACTTCTTGAAAACTTGCCGAAAAGGAAACGCTGCCCTCTATCGACACACTGAAAAGGGCGAAACCTTTCGGTTCCGCCCTTCGTTTTTTTTAATTATTTTTTATGCCTCTGCCAGCTTCTTATAGGATGCATATTTATCCTTTGCATTTTCTGCTGCTTCCTTCAACAGAACCTCTGCGGTTTCGGGGAAGGTACGAACCAGAGAAGCGTAACGAACCTCACCCATCAGGAATTCATTGAAGTCCAGTGTAGGCTCCTTGGAATCCAGAATGAAGGGATTCTTGCCTTCCTTCTTGAGGTCGGGGTTGAAGCGATACAGATGCCAGTAGCCTGCCTGAACAGCCAGCTTTGCTTCCAGCTGTGCATTTGCCATGCCCTTGGAAATACCATGGTTGATACAAGGCGCATAAGCAATAATCAGGGAAGGCCCTTTGTATGCCTCTGCTTCCTTCAGTGCCTTGATAAGCTGGTTGGGGTCTGCGCCCAGTGCAACCTGTGCAACATAGATGTAGCCATAGCTCATTGCCAGCATACCCAGATCCTTCTTTACAGTAGGCTTACCGCCTGCGGCAAACTGTGCCACAGCGCCGATGGGGGTTGCCTTGGAGGACTGACCGCCTGTGTTGGAGTAAACCTCGGTATCTACAACCAGTACGTTTACGTCACGGCCGCTTGCCAGAACGTGATCCAGACCGCCGTAGCCGATGTCGTATGCCCAGCCGTCACCGCCGTACATCCACATGGATTTCTTTGTCAGGTGTTCGCTGTTTTCCAGAATGAAGTCCTTCAGCTCTGCTGCTGCACCGTCAACCTGCAGCTCCTTCAGTGCTGCGATAACCGCACGGCTGTCAGCCTTGCTTCTGTCGCCGTTATCCCAGTTTTCCAGCCATGTTTCAGCTGCTGCCGCAAAATCTGTGCCTGCGGTCAGTGCCAGCAGATCCTTCACCTTCATGGTTACGCGGTCTCTCTGCTGCTCTACAGCAAGAACCATACCAACGGAGAACTGTGCGTTATTTTCAAACAGGGAGTTGCTCCATGCGGGGCCCCAGCCTTCCTTGTTTGTGGTGTAAGGTACACAGGGAGCTGCTGCACCCCAAGCCTGTGTACAGCCTGTTGCGTTTGCCAGATACATTCTGTCGCCGTAAAGCTGTGTCATCAGCTTCGCATAAGCTGTTTCGCCGCAGCCTGCACATGCGCCGGAGAACTCCAGCAGAGGCTGTTCGAACTGAGAGCCCTTTACGGTGAATTTGCTCATGGGGTTTTTCTTATCAGACAGGGTCAGGGAGAAGTCCCAGTTGTCCTGTTCGTGCAGCTGTGTTTCCAGAGGCTGCATCACAAGTGCCTTTTCCTTTGCAGGGCAGGCTGTTACGCAGACACCGCAGCCCTGACAATCCAGAGGGTCAACCTGCATACGGAATTTGTACTGCTTGATTTCGCCTGCGCCGTTTGCATCCAAAACTGCGTAGGATGCGGGAGCATTTGCTGCTTCTTCTTCTGTCAGCAGGAAAGGACGGATTGCAGCGTGAGGGCAAACGTAGGAGCACTGGTTACACTGGATACATTTTGTTGCATCCCATGCGGGAACGTCAATCGCAACACCGCGTTTTTCAAATGCGGAGGTGCCAAGAGGAACTGTGCCGTCCTCTCTGCCTGCGAATACGGATACAGGCAGCAGGTCGCCCTTCAGTGCGTTCATGGGAACCATCAGCTTTTCAACATATTCGGGAAGAACCTTCTTGATTGCTTCCTGATCTACGTCCTTTGCATCCTTCCAGCTTGCGGGAACGTCAATCTTTGTCAGACCGGAAAGCCCTGCGTCAACAGCGGCATAGTTCATGTTGACAACCTTTTCGCCCTTCTTGCCGTAGGATTTTACGATAGCCGCCTTCATGTATGTAACTGCGTCATCAACGGGGATGATGTTTGCCAGCTTGAAGAATGCGGACTGCAAAATTGCGTTTGTCTTGTTGCCCAGACCGATTTCCTTACCAATCTTGATTGCATCAATGGTGTAGAAGTGGATGTTGTTGTTTGCGATGGTTCTCTTTACCTCCGCAGACAGGTGATGATCCAGCTCCTCGGGTGTCCATGTGCAGTTCAGCAGGAAGGTGCCGCCGGGTTTGATTTCGGAAACGATATCATATTTTTCCATGTAGCTCTGGTTATGACAAGCAACGAAGTTTGCGTTCTTTGTTACCAGATAGCTGGAGCGGATGGGCTTGTCGCCGAAACGCAGGTGAGAACGTGTGATACCGCCGGATTTCTTTGTGTCATATTCAAAATAAGCCTGTGCGTATTTATCTGTGTGGTCACCGATGATTTTGATGGAGTTTTTGTTTGCGCCAACCGTACCGTCGGAGCCAAGACCCCAGAATTTGCAGGATACGGTGCTTGCGTCAGCCAGATCGGGCTCTGCGCCAACCTCGATGGAGCTGTTGGAAATATCATCAATGATACCAACGGTGAAGTGGTTTTTCTGTGCGCCCTTCATGTTGTCAAATACTGCGATAATCTGTGCAGGAGTCACATCCTTGGAGGACAGACCGTATCTGCCTGCCAGAACCTTTGTGGTTCTGCCTGTTTCGATCAGTGCGGAACAAACATCGCCGTAAAGAGGCTCGCCCAGTGCGCCGGGTTCCTTTGTTCTGTCCAGAACGGTCAGAACCTTTACTGTTTCGGGCAGAGCTGCTGCGAAGTGTGCAAGAGAGAAGGGTCTGTACAGGTGAACCTGCAGGAAACCAACCTTTTCGCCCTTTGCGGTCAGGCTTTCCACAACCTCCTGCGCAACGCCTGTCACGGAGCCCATCGCTACGATAACATGCTCTGCATCAGCTGCGCCGAAGTAGTTGAACAGCTTGTAATTTCTGCCTGTAATTTTGTTGATTTCGTTCATGTATTCCTCTACGATTTCAGGCAGTCTGGTGTAGAAGGGTGTGCATGCCTCTCTGTTCTGGAAGAATACGTCGGGGTTCTGTACGGTGGAGCGCTGTACGGGGTGTTCGGGATTCAGTGCATTCTTTCTGAATTTCTTCAGTGCATCCTGATCCACCAGCTTTTCCAGATCCTCATAGTCCATTACTTCGATTTTCTGCAGCTCATGAGAGGTGCGGAAGCCATCGAAGAAGTGGATGAAGGGAACGCTGCCCTTGATTGCGGAAAGGTGTGCCACACCTGCTAAGTCCATAACCTCCTGTACGGATGCGGAGGAAAGCATTGCGCAGCCAATCTGACGGCAGGACATAACGTCGGAGTGATCGCCGAAGATGGAGAAGGCATGTGTACCAACGGTTCTGGATGCAACGTGGAATACGCCGGGCTTCAGCTGCCCTGCGATTCTGTACATCGGGGGAATCATCAGCAGCAGCCCCTGAGATGCGGTATATGTTGTTGCCAGTGTGCCTGCCTCCAGAGCGCCGTGCATTGCGCCTGCGGCACCTGCCTCGGATTCCAGCTCCAGCAGACGTACGGTCTGACCGAAGATATTCTTTTTGCCGTTTGCAGCCCAGCTGTCTACGTGCTCCGCCATAGGGGAGGAGGGAGTGATGGGGTAAATCGTTGCGACCTCTGTGAAGGCATAGGAAACGTATGCCGCAGCTTCATTACCATCCATGGTTTTCATCATTTTTGTGTTCATGGTGTGGACTCCTTTCATATAAATATAAGGGATAGAAATAGTGATTTGTTATCCTGTATCGGGTTCCCGTCTGAATGGGGAATTGCTATCTTTTGTATAATTTAATGTTAGATTATTGAAATTTTGTTGTCAATACTGTACGAGAAAAAGAACTTGTATTTTGTGTACAAAATCAAATACTTGTTAGTTTTGCATTAAGAAAAGTACAAACGGATGTAATTTTTTGGAATCGTATGGAATTTTAAGGAAAAAGCAGGCGAATTTCTCTGACAAAACAGGGAAAAAGCCTATCGGAAAAGGGGGAATAGAGCATGGAACCGGCAAGAGTGCGATTTCTGGAAGAGGGGGAGGAGCCTGTCCTTCCTAAGTGGACAAAGCTGCTGCCGCAGCGGTGGAGACAGAGAAAAACAGTGGACACTTACCCGTACACACTGACACGAGTGGACGGGGTACTGACAGGCATTTTGCAGGCAGAGCGGACAGCTGTACTGACAGCAGATTGGAGAAGGGGGGCGGTGCGCCTTCTGGCAGCCCTGGAGGAAGCGGGTGCCGCCATCATTGTGCCGCCTGCCGAGGGAGAATTTCCCAGAGAACGGCTTCCCTTTGCCGAGGGGCGCAGGCTGGCACAGCTTTTTGCCTTCGCAGGTGCGGCAGAGGCATTGCGCCGGCAGGGCAGAAATCCGGAGGAATCGGCATTTCTTCTGGCAGGGGGCGAGCCGCATATCTGGGGGAGGGTGCTTTCCTCTCTGGGAAATGAGGTGAACCGCCTTGCCATTTTTACGCAGGAGCCGGAAACGGCAGAGGGCGTGGTGCAGCGGCTTTATGCGGAGCGCGGCTTGATGGCGGAGGTCTTTTCCTCCCCGAAAAATGCTGCGCTTGGGGCGGCGGATGTGGTGCTTTCCTGCGGCATGGAGCAGCGTGCCTATGAGCATATTCTGAAGCGAGGGTGCATCTGGCTGGATTTCGCAGGCAATCGCCCTGTTCTGCGGCGGCTTAGGAGTCTGCGTCCGGATATTTCGGCGGCGGAGGGGTTCTTTTTCCGCATGGCGGCAGAGGGCGGTGAGCAGATGGAGGGCAGGCTTGCCGAGGCGAGGGCATACCTTGGCTGCGCGGCGTTTCGGGAAGGCTTTTCGGCAGAGGATTGGGACGGGGAGCGGCTGTTTTCCGCCTTGCAGGAGAAGGGCTTTTCCGTTTCGGGCTTTTCCGCCTTCGGCAAAAGGGTAAAAATAAAGCTGTATCCGGATAAGAAGCCTTGATTTTTCAAGGAAAAAGCGTTGACAATCCGATCGGAATCAGTATATAATATTACGATAGTTCGGGAGGGTAATCGCAAGCCTTCCTTTTTTCCTTGTCTAAAACGAGGAAAGCATGAAATGAGACTAAAACGAGGAGTGACACACCCATGACAGAAAAGAAAGTTGTTTTGACCTATGACGGTCTGAAAAACATGGAGGCGGAGCTGGAAAACCTGAAAACCGTCCGCAGAAAAGACGTAGCAGAAAAAATCAAAGAAGCAAGAGGTCAGGGTGACCTTTCCGAAAACGCCGAATATGATGCAGCGAAGGAAGAACAGGCAGAAATCGAAGCGCGTATCGTGCAGCTGGAAAAAATGCTGCGCAATGCAGAGGTTATCGATGAAGAAGAGGGTGCAAAGGATACCATCAGCCTGGGTACGACCGTAACGGTGCTGGATGTGGAATTTGACGAGGAAATGGAATACACCATTGTAGGCTCTGCAGAGGCAGACCCCATGAACGGCAGAATTTCCAACGAATCCCCTGTCGGTATGGCACTTCTGGGACATAAAAAGGACGATATCATTATGATTGAAACACCTGACGGCGAAGTGGAATTCAAGGTGCTGAGATTTACAAAATAAAACCATTACAAAAGAACGGACAGGAGGAAGAAAAGTGGCAGAAGAAAATAAGGAGTTGACCCAGCAGGAGCTGAGTGAACAGAATAGAATCAGAAGAGAAAAGCTGGCACAGATGCAGGAAGCAGGCAAGGACCCCTTCCAGATTGTAAAATATGACGTGACACACCACAGCGACGAAATCAGAGCGAACTTTGATGCGCTGGAAAATAAGGATGTTTGCATCGCAGGCAGACTGATGAGCAAGCGTATCATGGGGAAGGCATCCTTCTGCAATATTCAGGACAGAAACGGTCTGATGCAGTCCTATGTCAGCAAGAATGACATCGGCGAGGAGGATTACGCTGCATTCAAAAAATATGACATCGGTGATATCATCGGCATCAAGGGCTTTGTATTCAAAACAAAAACAGGCGAGATTTCCGTACACGCAAAAGAGGTTGTTCTGCTTTCCAAGAGCCTGCAGGTTCTGCCCGAAAAGTTCCATGGTCTGAAGGATCAGGAGCTGCGCTACAGACAGAGATATGTAGACCTGATTGTAAACCCCGAATCCAGAGATACCTTTATCAAGCGTTCCAAAATTATTACAGAAATCAGAAGGTTTTTGGACGCAAAGGGCTTCTTAGAGGTAGAAACTCCCGTTTTGCAGACCATCCCCGGCGGTGCGTCCGCAAGACCCTTTATCACACACCACAATACACTGGATATTGATATGTACTGCCGTATTGCGCTGGAGCTGCCCCTGAAGAGACTGATTGTCGGCGGCTTTGAAAGAGTATATGAAATCGGTCGTGTATTCAGAAACGAGGGCATTTCCGTTCGTCATAACCCCGAATTTACCCTGATGGAGCTGTATCAGGCCTACACAGATTACAAGGGCATGATGGATATTACGGAAGAAATGTTCCGCACCGTAGCACAGAACGTGCTGGGCACAACAAAGATTACCTACGGCGGCTATGATCTGGATCTGGGGCAGCCCTTCGCAAGAATCACAATGACAGATGCCGTAAAGCAGTTTACAGGCGTTGATTTCGACCAGGTGAAGGATACAGAGGAAGCAAAGAAAATCGCGGCAGAAAAGGGCGTAGAATTTGAAGAACGCCATGTAAAGGGCGATATTCTGAACCTGTTCTTTGAAGAATTCGTAGAAAAGAATTTGATTCAGCCTACCTTCATCATTGATTACCCTGTAGAAATTTCTCCTCTGACAAAGAGAAAGCCCGATAAACCCGAATTTACAGAAAGATTCGAGCTGTTTATTGTCGGCAGAGAATACGGCAACGCATACTCCGAGCTGAACGATCCCATCGACCAGCGCGCGCGTTTTGAATATCAGGAATATCTGCGCGAAAACGGCGACGATGAGGCAAATATGATTGATGAGGACTTCCTGACTGCTCTGGAATACGGTATGCCCCCTACAGGCGGTCTGGGTGTTGGTATCGACAGATTTGTTATGCTGCTGACAGAATCCGTTTCTATCAGAGACGTTATCCTGTTCCCGACAATGAAGAGCATGGGAGCTGCAAAGAATGAAGCAAACAACGCTGCACAGTCCGCTCCGGCTGAAAAAACAGTGGAAAAAGCGATTGCTGAAGTGAAAGAAACATACGATTTCTCCAACGTAGAAGTAGAACCATTATTCAAAGACATGGTTGATTTCGAGACATTCAGCAAGTCAGATTTCCGAGCTGTAAAGGTAAAAGAATGTGAGGCAGTTCCGAAATCTAAGAAGCTTCTGAAGTTCGTATTAAACGACGGAAGTGGCGTAGATCGCGTGATTTTAAGCGGTATTCACGATTATTATGAGCCGGAAGAACTGGTTGGAAAGACATTACTTGCAATCACAAACCTTCCACCACGTAAGATGATGGGAATTGATTCATGTGGTATGATTATCTCTGCTACACATCTTGTAGAGGGAAGAGAAGGGCTCAATGTTCTGATTCTGGATGATAAGATTCCGGCAGGAGCGAAATTGTACTAAGAAAGTAAGAAATCTTCACAATTTGACAACAAAAATTCTTTTTGACAACAATTTGACAACAAATTTGTATTCAAACATGAATCATCATGAAGAATGGTGATTAGTTGTCAGTAATACTACTCCAACAATATGAATTGTTGAGGGCACTTTTTGAAAGAAAAATCTTTCAGAGAGTGTCCTTTTTTTATTCATTAACAATGTTCGTTGTGGTCGAATAAAAGGTGAAAGGGGAAACAGATTTGAAAACAGAAAATATGTATTATAACCAGCAGAAGCGTTCAGAGGTAAAAGAAGAAGCACGCAGACTTAGAAGAAAATTTCTTCGTTATCAACAAGCTGAAATTGTATATAGTTTGTCACATAAAAAATTGATGGAACTAGCAAATGATGCAGGAGCGATTTACAGAATGGATGGAATTGTTTTGATAAACAGAGAAATCTTTGATGAGTATCTTGAGCAATTTCATGAAAAATAAGGGAACGTTAGTTTGAAGAAAAGGGGATTCGAGATGCATGGAAAAGTTTGGATGTTTTCTCATCTTATTGATGATGAAGATATAGAATTTATGCAACATGAATTTATAAGTTATAGACAAGCTATGGATTATTACAATCTTGGATATAAGCCAATCGTAAGATTATCTCATAAGACAGGAGCAGTTTATAAGATTGGAAAAAAAGTTTTAATTAAACGAAGTACATTTGAAAAATATCTGCGAGAGAATATCAGAAGGGAGAAAGAAGAATGGGAAAAGTTATATCAGTAGCAAACCAGAAAGGAGGAGTCGCAAAAAGTACAACGACTTTAAATCTTGGAGTGGGATTGGCAAGACAGGGAAAGAAAGTATTGTTGATTGATGCGGATCCACAGGGAAGCCTAACTGCAAGTCTTGGATATGTAGAACCGGATGATATTGGAACTACTCTTGCAACTATTATGATGAATATTATCAATGACGAGGAAATTGGAGAAGAAGAAGGAATTTTACATCATAAGGAACAGATCGATCTCCTACCAGCCAATATTGAGTTATCTGCTTTAGAAGTAACCATGAGTAATGTAATGAGCAGAGAGCTGATCATGAAGGAATATATTGATACGATGCGATCACGATACGATTATATTTTAATTGATTGTATGCCGAGTTTAGGCATGATGACCATCAATGCTTTAGTAGCTTCTGATACGGTTCTGATACCTGTACAAGCTGCATATCTGCCGGTTAAAGGACTTCAACAGTTGATCAGGACTATTTCTATGGTAAAGAAGAGATTGAACCGGAAGCTGACGATACAGGGAATTCTTTTGACAATGGTGGATTTTCGTACTAATTACGCCAAAGATATTGCTTCCAGAGTGAGAGAAACTTATGGATCTAAGATTTCTATCTTTGAAAATGTCATTCCACTATCAGTTAAGGTAGCTGAAGCAAGTGCGGAAGGAAAAAGTATTTATTGTCATTGTCCAAATGGAAAAGTATCTATGGCTTATGAAAATCTGACGCAGGAGGTTTTGGAAAATGAAAAGTAGAAGTGGAGAAAAAATTAAATTGACAAGCATTGATGAATTGCTAGGAGTAGTCAATGAAGAGTCTGCAATGGAAATAGAAATCAACAGAATACATGCATTTAAAGATCATCCTTTCAAAGTATTGGACGATGAAAAAATGGCAGATTTAGTAGAGAGTGTAAAGACCTACGGGGTATTGACACCAGTTTTGTTACGGTCCGATGGTGAAAATGGATATGAGATGATCTCAGGTCATCGAAGAATGCACGCGGCTGTTATAGCTGGATTGGCAACAATTCCTGCAATTGTGAGAGAATTATCCGATGATGATGCAGTCATCGCTATGGTAGATGCCAATATCCAACGAGAAGAGTTACTTCCGAGCGAAAAAGCATTTGCTTATAGAATGAAATTGGAGGCAATGAAGAGACAAGGGGTAAGAAACGATTTAACTTTGTGCCAAAATGGCACGAAGTATCGTACTGATGTAGTTATAGCTGAACAGGTAGGAGAGAGTGCTCGTAATGTTCAGCGTTACATTCGCCTTACAGAATTGATTCCAGAATTATTAGATATGGTAGATGCAAAAAAATTGAATTTTACCATTGCCGTTGATATTTCCTACATTGAAAAGGAAATACAGAAATGGATCTACGAGTATATCCGTGATACAGGATTTGTTAAACCAAAGCAGATTACAGATTTGAGAAAACAGTTGGAAGAAGGACCTGTGAACCAGGGATTTATGATCTCGATTTTCAATAGCTGCATAGCAGTAAAAGCACCGGAACGAAAAGTGGTGTTATCAGGAAAGAAGCTCACAAAATATTTTCCGGAAGATTATTCGGAAACGGATATGGAAAAAGTGATTGAGGCATTACTGGAACAATGGAAAAGAGAACAGAAATAAGGGTTGTCAAAATAAGACAATCCGAAGAAAAAAGATATACAGAAGTTTAAAAAAAGGACTTCTATGAGAGAAAGGAAGGGAGGAAGATACATGGACAAAAAAATGAATTTTAAATATTTTTATGGAACAGAAGCAGATCAGTTTAGTTTTTACAGAATACCCAAAGCTCTATTTACCAATGAGTGCTTCAAGGATCTTTCCAGTGATGCGAAGATTTTATACGGTTTGATGCTGGACAGAATGTCTTTATCCATTAAGAATCAGTGGTTTGATGAAGAAAATCGGGCATATATCTATTTTTCCATTGAAGATATCATGGAATTATTGAATTGTGGCAGAAATAAAGCGGTGAAATCTCTTCAGGAGCTGGATGATGAAAAAGGGATAGGTTTGATTGAAAAGCGCAGACAGGGCTTTGGAAAGGTTACGATCATCTATGTAAAATCATTTGTTCAGGAGGAATGTGAGGAACAGAAAAAAGAAAAATCAAAGATGGTGAAGTTTATAAATCAAACTTCTGTAGAGGAAGAAGAGACAGAAGAAGTTTACATTTCAAACTTCAAGAAGTCCCAAAAACAAACTTCAAGAAGTCCCGAAAATAAACTTCAAGAAGTTTACATTTCAAACTCTAATAATACTAATATTAACAATACTAATCTTAGTGAGAATAAATCTAATCATATCGTATCTGCAGATGGGATAGGATCCGAAGAGGATGAGATGGAAACGTTACATGCGTATCAATCTCTGATCAAAGACAATCTGGATTATGATTCTTTGTTAGTGAGTCATCCTCATGACAAAAATCAGATTGATGAAATCGTGGATCTGATCGTAGAGACTGTTATGTGTAAGAGTGATAAAGTACTGATTGCAAGCAACTGGTATTCAGGAGCCTTGGTAAGAGGAAAATTCATGAAGCTGGATTATTCCCATGTAGAGTATGTGCTGCATTGTATGGAAGGAAATACGAGTAAAATCAAGAATATCAAGAAATATTTACTTGCGGCATTATTCAATGCTCCTTCAACGATCAGTGGATATTACCGGGCAGAGGTAAATCATGATATGCCGTGGCTGGCAAAGTAAGGAGGAAAGGTATGAGCATTATAAAAATAGTAGGAAAAGTGTTATTGATTCCGTTGTGGTTTATCATTTCAATCATAAGTGCCGGAGTAAAGCTGCTGGTACATATGGTGACAATCGCAAAAAAGATATTGGGATTTGGAATTATGGCGTTGTTCATTGGAACAGTGATCTGTTATCAAGACTGGCTACAGGCAGCTTTTCTAGCTTGTATGGGAGGTGTTCTGATCTTTATTTTATTTGCTGGAGAATTTATAGATGCTGTAATCGACTTATTTAGAGAAAAAATATGTACATTGATTTTAGGTAAACAAAGATGATGATAGTTGAAATAGTCTTAGCGATTTCAGATAAAAATAGAGCCTCTCCTTCAGGGAAAGGCTCTATAAGAAAAGCCAAAATAGGAATTTAATTGGCTTCTTGTAACCGACTGTACAGTTGACTATCAATCTTATAAATTCCCTGATAGGGATGTTCAACATAGTATTTCCCACTGTCCTCATATGCAAAAAGTGTACTTGTTCCTGTCTCAAACTGAAAGTCAATCTTAATATAACTTTCCGCTTGTGGGACATCTTGAACACTTTCCTTTTTAGTCGGTTTAGAACTGGAAATATTGGCGATTATTTCACTTATCCAAGTTTTGTCTGCATGACTTACTGTGTTTTCCCCGACAGTTATATCAATAGATGTAATCTCGTCGGTTTGGGGTAGCGTAATAGGATCTGCCTTTTTTCCACACGCAACTAAAGTCAATACACAAACAAGACACAAAAATATAGAAACATATTTTTTCATAAGCATATTACCTCACATAGTTTGTTTGCACCATTATAATATAGCAGAGCAAAAATAACTATCAAGAGAAAGTAAAATATTTGTGAAGCCAAACTGTTTTCACTAAACATCTCCTAAATTCAAGATAATCGTCAATACACATACAAACTGGAATTTGCCTAATCAAACTCAGTTTCCCAATTTTCAGACCGATATGCTCTAAAGCACATTTTTATTTGCTCAAGATTGTTCTTTTCTTCTGCAAGTTCTGGTATTTCAAATTCACCAAAATATTGAAATTCTGTTGTTTCAATGTTTTCAACAAATTGCCCACCAAGAACAGAACAAAGAACAAAAACTTTACATACACCATAAGCATAAACTGGCAAATTATGTTTTGCTCTATCTTGAACTGCAATTATTTTATCAGCAGAAACATCTAATCCTGACTCTTCTTTCACTTCTTTGATAGTATTTTCTTTTACCGATACATTAACATCAACCCAACCACCAGGTAAAGACCATTTTCCATTATTTTCCCTTACAAGAAGAATTTTCCCTTCTTCAAAAATGGCAGCTCTTGTGTCCAGTTTAGGGGTTTGATATCCGACTTCGTTACAAAATAAGTCTTTTACTTTTTCGATTTCTATATCAGTATAGTTTGATACTATCTCTGCCGATATATCCCTTATTCGTTCATATCGCTCTTTGTCATAAATGTCCTTACCGTAGGTTAATCCAGCTTGTGCAAGGCTCTGTAATTCTATTGCCCATTCTAACCATTTTCCCATAAAATGCTCCTAATTGTATTCATCAATTCTAATTTGTCGTTTTTTTCAGTATATCATAATTTTTATCTTTCTGGCAGATAAAAGGCTTTTGTTTCTACAGAATTGTCTTTAAAATCCATTTCTACATAATAATCCCGGATGAAAAATGATCGGTAATAATCTTGTAAGGAATAGATATCAAGAGTTTTAAAATCGACCAAACACAGCGGGATTGGTTCTTTCTTTTCATTTTCATATTTCCAATATTCTAAGGAAGCAGCAACTTTATCAAGGCAACTTTGGCAGAGATGATCCGTTAGATTTCTTTTGTTCAATTTATAGTTTTCCGGTAACGTGATATCTATCTCAGCCATTCCTCTGGAAACATCTCCATGAGAGGAATAGGTGATTTCGCCTGTGTTTCCGAAAAGGATATTTGAACCGGTTTTATTTGGTATTTCATTTCCGTTTTCATCATATGCTTTTAGTTGGAAATCTAAGACGTACCAGTCATTGAGGGAAATCAGTCCAACCGTATCAAATTTTCGATAATAGTCCATCATACTATAATCAGAACTTCCACATAAATAGCATGTAGAAATATCTTTCAGATTTGATTGCAGATCGTCAAAGGTTATTTCTGTCCGTTCTTTTGGGGCATCTGCTTTCAGGGAATGTGTTAGAAAAATGCGGTGATGTATAGCATAACCGATGAGAAAGGATATAGCTAATAGGATGATGCGCCAGAATAAATCTTTCCTGATATGATAATATTTTTTTCTTTTTTCATGCATGATCGAATTCCTCCGTGGAAAAATATAGTGTACTTAAAATAAGTCCATTTAAAACATTCTACCACTATTTGTACTTAAAATGAACTTGAAACATGAACTTAATATGTACTTATGGAGATGGAGAGAATAATCATGGAGAAAGAGAAGCATTTAGGATTACGGATTGATGCTGAAACGCATAAAAAACTGAAAAGCCTGGCAGAATTTGAAGGGCGTTCGATCAATGGAGAAGTGTTATATTTAATACGTCAGGCAATCATGGAATTTGAAAATAAGCATGGAGAACTGAAATAAAAGAATCTTCACATATGGATACAAGAAAAGCCCGTTCAGTTGTATGGAACGGGCAAAATATATTTAACTACGAAACTGTGCTATATTTGATGTAGTACACCATGATTTAATAAGTTATTAAATCAAATGAAATTTATTATATAGAGATTGTATGGTAATAAAATGGTATTGATTGGAGTTAGGATGTGGTATTGTTTAATACATCTTGACTCTTTTTTGTATCAGTAAAATTAAAAAATAAAAAAATTTTGAAAAACTGTAACAAAACGTAAGGAAATTCTATTTAGATACTATAAGATGATAATAGCAGGAGGTGATTAAATAAGTATGAAAGAAAACGCACCTATTGAAGATCTTTATACCGAGTATGCGAATACCGTAAAACATTTTTTGATTTCACTATCGGGAAATTTTGATTTAGCAGAAGATTTAACACAAGAAACTTTCTATCAAGCCTATAAATCTATACACCGATATAATGGGAAATGCAAAATATCGGTTTGGTTATGCCAGATAGCAAAACATATATATTATGATTATTTGAAAAAAGCAAAACATATTCAGATATCCGAATTTCAAAACTTAGACTTGTTTGAAAATGTAAATATTGAGGGAAATATCGAGGAAAATTATCTTATCAAAGAACGGATAAAAGAATTATTATTTGCGGTAAAACAAGCGAAAGAACCTTATGGGAAAGTGTTTTGGTTACGTGCATATGAGGAAATGAGTTTTAGAGAAATAGGTGAAATTTTTGATAAAAGTGAAAACTGGGCACGAGTTAATTATTACCGTGCGAAAAAAAAGATTAGGGAGGTTTTGACAGATGAGAATAACATGTGATATTATTGCTGATTTAATGCCTATATATATTGAGAATATTTGTTCAGAAGATAGTCGAAAATTACTAGAAGAACATATAAATCAATGTGAAAAATGTAGCAAAGAATTAGAAGATATGCGATACCCTATAAATTGTCCGGCACTTAAAACGGAAACTCAAAGTAAGGATCCATTTTTAAAAATAAGAAAAAAAGTACGAATTAAAATTGTTTTATCCATTATCATAACATGCTTTTTAATGATAGTAGCTATGTTTTCTATCCAAGAAGTTGGTGTACTTCATGATTATTTTTATCCAATGGATGGAGCAGTGATAAATAATGAAATAGAACAAAAGGATTGGATAGAAGTTTGTGTGGGGGAAGATAAATTTTTGAATTATTCTTCTATATTTTATAACAAAGAGGTGGTTAATGATGCGAATAGTAGTGGTGATGTAATTATTCGCATATTAGATGAAAAAGGAAATATTGTACTGGATGCAATAAAGGTTAAAGCAGGCGAATCTATTAACTTGAAGTCTTTAAAAAACAATAAAAATTATACAGTGGAAGCAAAGTGCAAAGAGGGAATATTTTTCTTGAATTTTGTATAATTTTGTATGACCGATTTTAATGTACACATATATTGGGTACTTAAAAAAATAATAAAGAAAGAGAGAAAAAAAGTATGAAGACAAAGAAAATTTTAGCAACTATGGGAATTTGTGTTGCAATGGCAACAACATCAGTTACAGCTTTTGCAGCGCCTGCCCCAAACTACACAGAAATGAGTATGGAAAATACCGATATTCAACCACGGGTTAATTGGACTGGTAAAGCACGTTTAGGTACGAGCGTTTACTATAATGTGACATCGTCTAATAATATTTTTAGGGATTCTCCGAAAGTGACAAATCATTCTGGAAATCCAGGTAGAATAAAAGTAAGAATTATTAATAGTAAAGGAGAACAGGTCGGAAAAGCTAAAGAAATAAAGGCGGGATCTTCAGTTAGAATGGACAGAATTCCTGCATTGAGTGGAACATATACGTTACAGGCAAAAGCATTAGATAAAGAAGGAAGTTATACGATTTCTATTGATTAATATAATGAATCGGTTGTAACAAATAACAGGGGACATCATTTCAGATGTCCCCACATTTATATTATCTATTTAGCTAGAAAATTACTTTGTATCTCCAGTGGCATATTGTAGTTCTGACCGCGCTTGATCAGACTGTATAACTTGAAGCTCATGAGTTCCGGACTGGAATTTAAGCAGCTACAGAGCCCGAAATAGTTCATATCTTCGTTTTTTGACAGGTCTGCGATTTCTTTATCATCCAGGATAAGATCTGCAGCGAAAAGGTTCGCTTCGTATTCCGTATTATCCCTCATGTTATATAAGACATCATCTTTCATCGGTGCCATTTTGAGCTGAGAGCGATGCAGAATGATGTGACCGAGTTCGTGGGCGGCAACAATCTTTTTCTCTTCCTCAGATAGAAAACTGCTTACCATAACATAAATGGTCTGGCAGCTCATGAAACAGTATCCTTGAGACTATGAGAAAAAGTCTGTAAATAAGATTCTTCTATGATATACAAGGATGA
>OGZG01000533.1_pt1 | contig 29873 bp, 30 predicted proteins | sample 1576781 | NCBI WGS metagenome assembly OGZG01 (sample SAMEA3541502, study PRJEB24748) | human gut metagenome | biome: human gut; feature: human-associated habitat; material: faeces | place: China | collected 2012 | reverse complement strand
CTGGTTACGTCTTAAAGAAAGACGAAATGTGTAGTATAGAAGTCAATCGCCAGTGTGTCCTCGGGAGCTTTTATTTCATAGCTCTCCACCGCAAGCTGTTCTCCGTAGATGGAGTGTTCCACCATCCGGCCGGTTGCCTCGATCCGCTCTCCCTCGCTGATATAAGGAAACGTGCCGACGAGGACATATTCCTCCCCGCCGTCTGCCACACTTAAGACCGAGTAACCGTTATCTTCGTTGCGGTATTTGATTCTTTCCACATAGCCTGTCACAGTTGCCATTTTTTATTTTTCTGCGCCTTTTCCGCCGTGTGCGAACTCGATAAACTTACCGGTTCCGATCGCAACCGCTGTAAGCGGCTCCTCCGCGATCATCGTCGTGATTCCGGTCTTCTCCTCGATCAGGGCGTCAAGTCCTGAGATCAGGGATCCGCCGCCGGTGAGAACGATTCCGCGGTCAAAGATATCTGCCGCGAGCTCCGGCGGTGTGCGCTCCAGTACGTTGTGTACGGCGTCAACGATCCAAGTCCATGTCGAAGCCCGCACCCAGCTCGATGAGGGGGGCGATGGTGCCGTTGACGGTCACTTTGCCCTTGCTGGGCTTGTACACGCCCGCAATGGTCTTGAGCAGGGTGGATTTGCCCGAGCCGTTCAGGCCCACAAGGCCGTAAAAATCGCCGGGCATGATGTCGAGGCTCACGTCCCTGAGGGCGTAGAACTCGTCATACTGCAAGCGTCCCTGCACCATGGCAAGGAGGTATTCCTTCAGGCTCTCGTGCTTTTCGGTGGAGAGGTTGAAGCACATGGACACATTGTCCACTTTGATGATAGGTTCCATCGTTCTCTCCTCCCTCTTATATATGCAGCACGAAGCGGTCCTGTGTCTTGCGGAACATCTGGACGCCTATCAGCATCGAGATGAGGGCGCAGAGGCCGCAGACGAGGAACATGTTGATGTCCAGCGGGATGCCCCACATCAGGGTGCGGCGGAAGCCCGTGATATACCAGTACATCGGGTTCAGCTTGATGATCTGCTGCATGTTGAAGCCGCCGATGGAGAAGGTCATCTGGGTGGGGTCGTAGAAAATGGCGGAGAAGTAGAGCAGCGCCGTGATAAAGACGCTCCAGATGTGCATGATGTCCCGGAAGAACACCGTCGCCGCCGCAAGGAAGAGGCCCACGCCGAGGCTGAAGAAGAAGAGGGTCACCAGCGGGTAGAGGGCTTCAAACACCGTGATGTGGATGGGACTGCCGGTGAACACCATGACCAGCGCCAGCGCCACAAAGCTGAAGACGCAGTTGACCATAGCGAAGCAGCACTTTTCCAGCGGGAAGACATATTTCGGGATATAGACTTTTTTCAGCAGGGAGGCCGCGCCGAGGACGCTGCTCATGCTGGTGGAGGTGGCCTCGTTGAAGAAGTTGAAGAGCAGCTGGCCGCACATCAGGAAGACCGGGAAGTTGTCGATGCCGCTGCCCCGCATATCCATCAGGCTGCTGAACACTGCCCAGTACACCAGACACATGAGCAGGGGGTTGAGCACGCTCCACACCACGCCCAGCACACTGCGGCGGTATTTGAGCTTAAAGTCACGGCTGACGAGGTTCCACAGCAGATAGCGGTAGCACCACAGGCCGTTGAACATTGCCTTGAGCTTTTTCACAGGCGATCACCACTTTTCAAAATACTCGAACTTCTGGGCAGCAAAGGGCTCATGGAGCTTGTCCTTGGCGCTGGTCTTGTGCTCGCAGCCGCAGTCGGGCCACTGGACGTTGACGGTGGGGTCGTCGTAGGGGATGCCGCCCTCGCTGGTGGGGTCGTAGACATCGGTACACTTGTAGCAGAACTCGGCCACATCGCTCAGCACGAGGAAGCCGTGGGCAAAGCCCTCGGGGATATAGAACATCTTCTTGTTCTCCTCGGAGAGGGTCACGCCCACCCACTTGCCGAAGGTGGCGCTGTTGGGGCGGCAGTCCACGGCGACGTCGTAGACTTCGCCCCTGGTCACACGCACCAGCTTGCCCTGGGTGTGGTTCTTCTGGAAGTGGAGGCCGCGCAGCACACCGCGGGTGGAGCGGCTCTGGTTGTCCTGCACGAATTCCTTGTCGATGCCGGCCTCGGCGAACTGGTCTTTCTGGTAAGTCTCCATGAAATAGCCGCGGTCATCGCCGAACACCTGCGGCTCAATGACGACGACACCGGGGATCTCAGTCTGCGTAAAGGTGAATTTGCCCATAATTATTTTCCTCTCTGTTTTGTTTTATTACTTTTTATCGTTTTGTTGTATATGGAAAAGCTTTTTGCGGCTTTTGCGCGATTTTTAATGTTTCAAGGGCTTTTGCTTTTTGGTTTTCCGGAGGCGCATCACCCGCATCACGCACAGCGTGGCACAGGCAGCAGCTGCCGTGCAGACCAGCGAGATGGCGATGAGCATTCCCGCCGTCCTGGCAGGCTTAACGTCGGAGGCCGTGTCCAGCTCTCTGCCCGCGTTCGCTTCCAGCAGCGCATCCAGCCCGGTGAGTACCGCCGGGACCCGGGCACTCGTCGATTCCTGCTTATCGCCGCCATTGACGGTATACACTGCGTACACTTCCGGCGAAGTACCCAGAACGTATCGTTCGGGCAGCTCCAGCGACACCGAGACGTCCCCCGCCGTCACGCCGTCGGCCAGCAGCAGCCGGACGCCGGGGTCGGTGACGGTCACCTTGCCCAGCGTTCCGCCGCCGCCCACGACTTCCACCTCTCCGGTCAGGCCCTGGGAGGGCAGGTCGGTGTAGCCGGTATAGCGTGCGAAAGCATAGTCCAGCAGAGTGCGGACGTCGTTGTACTTATCAGGCTTCATCTCGCTCTGCATGGTCACGCAGATGAGGCGGACGCCGTTCTGTTCCGCGAGGCAGACGTAGCTGTAGCGGGCGATGTTGGTGTAGCCGATCTTGGAGCCGCGGATGGCCGGGATGTAATACCGGCTGTAGCTCAGCCGCATTTTGTCCTGCTGGGAGAAATAGCGGGTCACCGGCTGGACGTTCGTGGGCGCCATGGTGTACATCTCGAGCCGGGTGAAGATGGTCTCAAAGCCCGGCTGGGTCAGCGCCCAGCGCAGGATCTGGGCCATGTCGTAGCAGCTGGTGTAGTGGTCATTGCCGCTGATGCCGTGGGGGTTGGCGAAGTGGGTGTGCTCGAGGCCCAGCGCCTGCACTTGGGCATTCATCGCGGCCACGCCGTCCTCGATGGTGCCGCCGCCGAAGTATTCGGCCAGCAGGTTCGCGCCGTCGTTGGCGCTGGCGATCATGGTTCCGTAAAGAGCGTCCTGCAGGGGGACTTCTTCGCCCTCCCGCAGGGCGATATGGCTGGAATCGGTGCCTGCGAGGGAGTAGACGTCCTCATGGGAGACCGTGAGCTTCACGCCGTCCCAGTTTCCCTGCGCCTTCTGGCACGCAAGGCCCAGCGTCATCACCTTGGTGATGGACGCCGGGTGCAGTTCTTCGTTCATATTCTGCTGTGCCAGCACGAGGCCGGTGTCTGCATCAATGATGCAGTAAGCTTTCGTCGTGGTCAGGGCCGGACCCACTGCCCCGGCAGACAGCGCCGTGCAGAGCAGGAGCAACGCTGTAAGAAGTGCAGCGATGTATTTTTTCATTCGATCATTCTCCACAAATCTTCATAGATAAACTTAGTATACCACACTTTCCCCTGCCTGAAAAGACGCCTTTCATCCACACGGACATTGCAGCACCGGCTGTAATTGCCGCCCTTCCATCGCCGCTTCCAGCGTCTGGGGCAGCAGCTCGAACCGTGCCTTGAGGCTCTGGGGCTTGGTGTTGGGGTCATCCTGCCCGTAAGGCACAAAATAATAGTGCTTGCGCTGGTAGAGCCGGGCGATGTTCTCCCCGGAAGCGCCCAGCCCGTCGTTTGTCGAGACAGCGATGACGACGGGACAGCCCACCCGGAGCAGACTCTTCGCCGCCAGCGTCACCGGCGTGTCGGAAAGGCCCTCGGCCAGCCGGGCCAGCGTGGCCCCCGTGCAGGGCGCGATCACGAGGGCGTCGGCCAGATGCCGTGGGCCGAGGGGCTCCACCGCCTGCAGGGTGTTCAGAACCGGACGGCCCGTCAGCCCTTCCAGCTGATGCCGCCAGCCGGAGGCCCGGCCAAAACGGGTGTCCTGCCCCGCCGCAAAGCTCATCACCGGCAGAAGCTCCCACCCCTGCCCCCGCAGCGCACGGGCCGCATCCAGCGCCGCTTCCAGTGTGCAGAAGCTGCCGCAGACCGCAAAGGCCGCGCAGCGTTGTTTCTTCTCTATCATGATGCTTCCTCCCTCTGCCCGATCATATCGCACACCGTCTGGGCCACCGCCTCGCCTGCCGTCTCGGGCGCGCAGGCGGCGGGCAGGCTCAGCGCATGGATGGCTCTGTGGCCCAGCCGCCGGGCCGCGTCGAAGTCGGTGCCGCCGGGGCGGGACGCCAGATCTACGATAAAGCTCTGCGGCCGCAGCCGGGCCAGCACTGCCTCGCTGAGCACCGGCGCAGGCACCGTGTTCACCACTGTATCAAAGGCCGGCGCTATCTGCCCGAGCCGGTCGATGGGGACGCTCCGCAGCCCGAAGCTCTCGGCCAGCGCCCTCTGGGCCGGGCGGCGGGCCGCCGCTGTCACCTGCCGTTTTCAACATCTGAGTACGTCCAGTCTCCGTATTTTGCGGTAAGATACGAGATAAGATGGTATGGATTATGACCAATCTCAGCAATGTTGTACTGATACTCGTCATAATTTGGATGTCTTCGTTCCATCTCATTTATCTGCTGATTCAAGGCACTTTCCAAAGCAGCATATCTGTTTTCGGCAGCATAGATATCCTCGTCTGAACTTGGATACGTTGTAATACCGATCACAGATCCAGCACCCTCAATAGAGGCACTGCAGCTCCCCAGAGATACCGCTATAACTAGAAAAAGAAGCGCAAAAATACCGATGCCTGCGAACATGGCACGACTACGCTTTATGATCTCTTTCAAGGCGATCTTTGCTTTTACCGTCATGTTCTCGACACCGGCAATGGTTGTTGCTCCACCCAGACTGCCAGCGGATTTTCCGGCTCTGGCTGCTCGGTAAGCATCCTTATATCGTTTTTTCTGGAAGAAGCGGTTATAGAAATGTCTCTTTTGTTCGGCTTTCTTTACCGTTTCTGCATTCTTGACTCCTTCCATACTTTCTGCAGAACCAAATTTCAGTTTCTTTTCTACGGTAGCCTCACGATAACCTCTGCGATGGGTTTTCACATCCGTTCGTTTGCTTCGGATCTGAGCATGACGCAGACCACGTAACGCATCTTCTGTTTCACGCTCTACAAGTCTGGCACTTTCTACACCTGCATTTTCATCTGTTTCTTCCTCTTCGGAAGAGACTGCTTTCATGCCAGATATAACAGCTTGTGTAGCAATGTATTTCCCGGCTGTCCCTCCCGGTTTCATGCCAGCACCTTTCACCATCTGATTTCCTTCATCATCAAAAGATAATCTTCCAGCTTTTGCCTGTTCTTTGGTCATCTGTTTTTGCAACTGTTTCTTCCGAATGGATTTCTTTTGGCTGTTCAGATTATTATCATCATCCGGGATTTTTTCATAACGATGCAGTTTCTTTCGATACCCGGATACTTTTTCTTCCGGTGTAACTTCAACTGTATCCTCAACAGCTTCCTGTCGGGCAGAAGATTTACGGATTTTCTCCATCTGCAGTCGTTTTCCTTTTCCTGATTTTGACTCTTCATTCTCAGCCTTTTTCCGTTCCCGTTCAGGAACAAATTCTTCCTTATTTTCCGGTCGTCCTCGACTCCTGTGACTGATATCTTTTACACTACCATCACGGAGATTTTCTTCTGTCAGACCATCCCTGGTCATCTTTGCGACCTTTTTATCTTTGCCTTTAAATTCTTTTCCAGCTATAGGTCATCACCTCCTGGCACAACTTTTCTTTCTGTACTCATTCAGTTCCTGGCGTCCTATAATCGGGATACCAGGATAACCATCTGCCTGTGTCCTGATTGCTGGAGAGCTCGCCTGGATATGAAATACCCAGTTCAATTCACTCGGATCTCTCGGCCAGAAACCATTAATCAGCATAGCCTCCTTGAACTGATTGTTGTGCAGATGGATCTGGGTACGTTTATACAAAACTTCTTTCAGATCATCACTGGTAAGATGCGGATAGATTTTCTGTGCCGGATAAAAATTCCAGAATACCCAGTCAAGGATAATGTTCTGTGTTTCCAGCGGAAGTTCATACAGATGATGATCATCATTGACTGTATGAACACGGTATCCAGGCTGTGCATTTTCCAGATTTTTCATCTGAATGTAAGGATTATCCTGGTTCCACTGCCTGATTCGGATCTTATCGATTTCCTTCATGCTTTTCCGCCTCCATTTCTTTCTCTCGTTTTTCAACTTCTTCCGGTTTTGTAGTCATCAAGCTGTACAGCTTCAAGGTCTTATCGAACTTGTCCTTAAATGGAATAATTGTTGTTCCATAGAAAAGAAGTCCTTCTCCTTCCCCTGAATTCGTCACATAAGACAACTGATATGGGGAAATATTCAGCTGTTTTGCAAGGATCTGTCTGTCACCTGCAGCCTGGTTCAGCATCAGGATAAAATCACTGTTTTCAAAGATATTTTCAATTTCCCTGCTGGCAAGAAGATCTTTGATATTCTGTGTGATTCCAGTCGGCACGCCTCCCCATTTTCTGAATCTCTTCCAGATTTCTACGGAATAAGCTGCTGTTTGTTCTTCTTTGAGCAGAAGGTGGAATTCATCGATATAGTACCTGGTAGATTTGATGCCACGGTTGATCGTAACTCTGTTCCATACCTGATCCTGGACGATGAGCATTCCGATTTTCTTCAGCTGCTTTCCAAGTTCCTTAATATCAAAGCAGACAATACGGTTATTCAGTTCCACATTGGTTCTATGGTTGAATACTTTCAGTGATCCATTTACATAGATTTCCAGTGCTGTTGCAATTCTCTGGGCCTGGGGTTCTTTCTGCTTTCTGAGGCAATCATACAGGTCACCAAGGACCGGCATATTTTCCGGTTTTGGATCTGCAAAGTACTTCTGATACACCAGTGGAAGACAACGGTCGATCACTGATTTTTCCTCTGCTTCAATACCATCCCTGCTTCCCATGATCAGCTCACATAAGGACAGAACAAAATCGGATTTTACACCAAGTGGATTGTCATCATCGGAATAATCCATATTGATATCCATTGGATTGATATAATCCTTACTGGTCGGTGAAATGTGTACTACCTGTCCGCCAAGTGCATGGACCAGTGGATAATACTCTCCCTCCGGATCTCCGATGATAATGTCATCCTTCGTGACAAAGAAAGCGTTGGTGATCTCTCTTTTTGCTGCAAAGGATTTACCGGATCCAGGCGTACCAAGGATCAATCCATTCGGATTTTTCAGCTTTTTACGATCCACCATGATCATGTTGTTACTGAGTGCATTCAATCCGTAATATAAGGATTCTCCTGACATAAAAAGTTCCTGAGTGGTAAACGGTACGAAGATAGCAGTGCTGGTCGTGGTCAGTGCACGTTTGATGGGGATATGATTGACTCCCAACGGAACACTGCTCATCAATCCTTCTTCCTGCTGATAATCCAGACGTTTCAGTACACAGTTGTATTTCTGTGCGATACCGGCCGTCTGGAAGATGGCATTATCCAGTGCCTGTTTTGTCTTTGCAGTATTTAAAAAGAGCGCTGTTACAAGGAACATACGCTCATTTCGTGACTGCAGATCTTCCAAAAGACGTTTGGCTTCTCCGCCATACGTATTCAAATCCGATGGGATGATATCCATGTCGTATCCGGCCCGGACTGCTTTTTTCTGTTCTTCGATTTTCATACGGTTGATATCCGTCACTTTGCTTTTTACCAGCTTGATTGCCTTCATCTGATCCACAGACTGGACATGCAGGTTGACGATCAGGTTCTTATCGATATCCAGAAATTCTGCCAGCATCTTATCCGTAAGCTCCGGTGCCAGGATCTGCAGATAAGAGACAGCCCCGATAGTATTTCCCATCTGGAACGTATTTCTGTCTCGGAATACAAAACTGGTCGGTGCCACATAATCCTTTGTATTGAGCCCTGTCCGGATCATGGAACCATAATCAAACTGGAAGTCTGTCATGATATCCGGATTGAAAGTCTCATACAGTATCTGCAGACGTTCCACGCCATTCAGCGGATATGCCGGAACTCCAAGGATCTTGAAGTTGTTCAGGATATCTGATTCAATACGTTCCAGCTTTGGCTTTGCTTCCCGGATATTATCCGCTTCGATGGAAAAGGTGATATATTTTGACTTCACCAGACCGTTGTTTCCTTTTGCCAGCTGCTGTTTCAACATCTTTGCGTATTCCATACGGACATCATCAAAAGCATCCTCCTGTGGTCGGATCCGGATGACCTGTTCAAATTCTTTCATGCTGCTTTTATGATTGATAAAGCTCAGCTGAAAATGGATACTGGCATCAAAGTAATTGAGGAAATCGCACCAGTTTTCAAAGATTGCATTTTTATCTTCGTTCTGAGCCAGCTGGTAGTTGATGTCATAAAAGCGGATACACTTAGAATACGTTTTTCCCTGTACCCTGCAGATCCCATCTCTGCCCATTTCCTTATAAGCGATCGACTGCTGGACGGACAGTTTTTTCTGCCTGCGTTTTTCTTCCTGCTTTTCTTTTTTCTTTTTCTCTTTTCTGTCTACTTTTTTGTACCCGGTATCTGTGACAGTTTTCTTATTTTTCTTTTTTCGCAACCGTTTTTCCTCCTTTCGGTTTTCCTGCATCCGGAGACTGTCTGATCTGTTCCGGATCTGTTTCATAATAGTTTTCAGTTTCATATTTTCTGACGGGTGGACGAAGAAACTTCACCCGGATCATATGCATCAGAACATCTTCCAGATGCATCCCGTCTTTTTCGTACATGGCAAATAAAAATGCCGGTAACATCAAAAGCACCATGACCGTTGCTGCATTACTGTTTCCCATCACATTACGCAAGAGGAAATAGCTTGGAATTCCCATTGCAGCACCTATCCCGATACAGATCAGCTGTCTTTTGGTCAGGTTAAATGCTACTTTATTCTTTACCTTTGTTAAATCTTTCGGTACGCTGACATATGCCATGATTTTCACTCCTTCCTGTAATTTAGTGCGCGTTAAATATCGACTTACTTAAGGATGCCGTCTTAAAGAGGCTGTAACATAAGATCACTGTGTAAGCCATAACGCCAAATAATGAAGAACTCAGATTATCTGAATACTGGATACCTGCAACAAGCACTGCATAGATTGCAACGCATACCATCATCAGAAATGCCTGGAAAGCCAGGGCAAAGAGTCCTCTGAAATAATTCGTGCCGATCTGTCCCCATTCTCTGTTACTCATAGTTGCGAATGGAATCGGCGCAACTGAGGTATATAGGTAAATCTCTATCATACGTCCATACATGATCACTGTGATCAGTACAGACAGGATTCTCATACAGAAGCCGGCGATAAGGGTTTCCAGCGCCAATACAACAAGTTCTCCGATTTCCATACTTTCCAGTGTTGCGGAAAGATCCGTCAATGCCGAAGAAATATCAATGGCGGTACTTCCTGTGATAACACCGGCCGCAGAATTAACTACGTGCTGGCCCACATCGAATACCGCCATTGTGATCGTAAATGTGTTACTCACCAGATATACAGCGATCCACATTTTTACGAAGTACTTGAAAAACATCCAGGTATCAATATCATGCATGTTGTTGCGCTCGGTCAGCATAGAAATCAATTCGTAGCAGAGTACGAGTGTGATAATAATACCTGCGATCGGCATGATCACGGAATCCGATAAGTTCCGGATCATACTGAATATGCTGCCGTTCCACCCTTGCGGGGTCTGTCCAACCTGGGTAGCGATCTCACCAGTCTTTTGATTGACATCAGTAAACATCGTGTCCAGGTTGGAAGTGATCATCCCGGTTAAGAGTTCCCTCATCCATTCCTCAATCGCATCAAAAATCTGACTGAACATGGATCTCTACTCCTTTCTCTTAACCAAATAATCCACTCAGAAGCGGGATTAGCTGTGTTCCGATCAGGATAACACCACCACCGCTCATCAGCTGCTTAATTCCCTGGGATTTTGCACCCGGGTTGTCATTTCCATAACCTTCCATCAGGTTGATTACGCCCCAGACACCAAGACCGGCACCGATTGCAACGACCAGTGTCTGAAGGATATTGATTGCACTGCTAAAAAAAGCCATAATCATGTGTGAACAAACGCTTTTTCTTATGGTCTGTAAGCGTTTGGCTCTACTCCTTTCCCTTTTATTCAGACCTTTTTATATCCTTATCAGTAGTAGCAGGGGGCTCGAATTCTTTCTTTCATATCAATCCTCACCTTCCTCAGCTTCAATCGCTGATACATCTTCTTGTGTTACAGTTACTTCATACATTTCAAATTCTGTATCTTCCGACATCACCAGTCGGTGTGCCAGATATTTTTCGACATCAAACACATTATTCTTATTAAAATCGGCAAGCTCTTTGTACCGTTTATGCTTTGTAATGTCATATTTGTTGCTTAAAAACGGCCGGACTCCTCGAAGCTGTAAGATACATTTTTCTCCATCCATGACCGCCAGCTCATCTCTACTCATCAGTTCTTTTCCAGTCTTTTGATAGTTCAGTCCATAGGACCGGTTGCTGCCTCTGGTGTCTGATGTGTTGTAAAGATCAATGGTTTCCTTTCCCAGGGTTTCTGATATTTCTTTCAGTGTGGAGCTTTCCTTTCCGCCCAGGAAAAGAACGGTGTCACAGTTACCTGTGATCGTCTCAGCAGCATCCTTATAGATAGTTTTCAGCTGAGATTGTGACTGCAAGATGATAGAAGCGGAGATTTCCCTGCTTCGGATCGTAGCAATCAACTTGTCGAATTTTGGAATCTGTCCGATATTGCTAAACTCATCAAGAAGCAGCCGTACATGATAAGGAAGCCTGCCTCCATGCTCATCATCCGCTTTATCACAAAGCAAGTTAAAGAGCTGGGTGTACATGATCGCTACCACAAAGTTAAATGTGTCATCTGTGTCGCTGATGATGACAAACATGGCTGTTCTCTGATCACCGATCATATCCAGTTCCATTTCGTCATACGACATGATTTCTCTTAGTTCCTGAATATCAAATGGTGCAAGTCTGGCACCACAGGAAATCAAAATCGATTTTGCAGTTTTGCCGGCGGCAAGCTTGTACTTGCGATATTGCCTTACTGCAAAGTGTTCCGGATTTTCTGCTTCCAGTTCTTCAAACAATTCATCCACTGCATTTTTAAATTCTTCATCATCCTCTCTGGTCTCACTGGCATTGATAAATTCCAGCAAAGTAGAAAAGTTCTGTTCTTCCTCTGGTGCCTCATACCAGATGTATCCGATCAGTGCAGAATACAATAGACGTTCGGCCTATAGTGATAGGTAATCCTTTGAAGTTATCGCCGGATTTTCCCCCACTCCACACCGGACATGCGACTTTCACCGCATCCGGCGTTCCATCGGTTGTTTTCACAAGCATTTAATCAATCACCAAATGAAATGTTAGTTTTCTATTGCGGACAAACCAGCCTGCTGGCGCAGACTGTTCACTTTTAACATCAGTTCCTTTGTTGCCTTGAGCGTGTCGGCTATCTCTTTTAGCTCATTCTTAGGACACTCTTGCAGGAGTGGAAGAAATCTATTATGGAACAAAATCATATTTCGATAGCGTTCCTTGCCGCCCAATTCTGCCGGTGTTTTCAGCCAGCATACTATGTCAGCCGCATTTTCAAAGAGTTCCCCACTTAGCGCACATTTTCCACGTTGAGCCGAGAATAGTGAAATCCTGCTATCAGTAAGTTCTGTGCTTCGCCCCATAGACGGTTGATTCCTCAAACCTGATAGAACAGATGAGTTCATACTTAGGTTCGTGTGTATCAATGCCCGTCCCTCCACCGTGTAACTGCAAACCGCCGCTTTCTTTGCCATCGGTATCTTGTTCTTGATGTATGCGATAGGGTAGATAGGTTGGTCGATTCCAGATACATACCGTATCATTGCCGACTTTCCAAACCGTTCTTTTTCGCTCTCGGTCATTGCGCCGCCCTCTCGAACAAGTCTGCATCCGGTTTCTGTATTGAGCCGATTTGTTAAAACTGTCATGACCTGTCTGTGGATTTTCCTGCAATCAATGCTGATGCAGGTGGCAAGCTGAAAATAATTCTGTATTCCCAGAACCATTGAATTGTACAGCCGTATTTCGTCCAAAGGTCTTTTTCCCTCTGAAGGTCGGGCAATTCGTTTCGCCTGTTCCACCAGTTTTTGCCTTTCCAGTTCCAACTTTTTGTCACAGATATGAGATTGCACGATGTACTTCCTGCTTTTCGGTCTGACTCGTATCTTAAACCCAAGAAACTCTGAATAGCGTTTTCTGACATTGACTATCCTTGTTTTCTCTGGCGATACCTCCAACCTCAGCCTCTCGGTTATCCATGCCGTTACAGCCTCTTTTGTTCTCAAAGCGTCCTCTTTATTCCGGCAGAAAATTCTGAAATCATCTGCATATCTCACGATATACATTTCTTTCAACCCTGTTTTCCTCATTTTGAGGAATGCCTTGCTCCGGTCAAAAGTAATCGAGTTTTTGATTTTCCTCTCATACCCGTATTCCTTTACAAGAGGGTGGTTCTGCCATTGGCTCTCAACCCATTTGTCCAGTTCATTCAGCACGATATTGGCAAGCAACGGTGAAATGATACCGCCTTGCGGAGTTCCTTTGTCTGGAATGAGTGTAGTGCCGTCTGGCATTCTAATCGGTGCTTTCAGAATCCGCTTGATAATAAAAATCAACTGCTTGTCGTGTATTCCCATTGCCCATATTTGCCGCATTAGCTTGCTGTGATTTACGTTGTCGAAAAATCCTTTTATATCAAACTCAATCACATAATGCAGGTTCATGCGTTGAAGCATGGTGTAAGTTTTCTGCACGGCGTGTTCCACGGAACGGTTCGGACGAAAGCCGTAACTGTTGTCGCTGAATTTCGCTTCGCAGATTGGCTCTATGACCTGTTTGATACATTGCTGTACCAGCCTGTCCCAGATACAGGGAATACCTAACGGTCTGGTTTTTCCGTTTGGTTTCGGAATGTCTTTGCGTCTTACCGGCTTTGGGCGGTATCCGTGCTGACTTCCTGTGACAATAAACCTCACTTTCTCTGCAACTGTTTCGGGCGGTAAACACCCGATGTCACTGATGTTTTTGTTGTCTGTTCCTGCTGTGTAGCTTCCTCCGTTTGCTTTGATGTTCCGATATGCCAGAAGAATGTTGTTCCGGCTCAGAATTAAATCCATAAGGTCGGTAAAATTTTCTCCCTCCAAACTTCGATGATAGAGTTCATCAAAGATTGGCTGCATACCGTAATACTCGGCATGACGTAAGTCATCTACACATAGAGTTTTGTTTTTCTTTGGCATAAGGCATCACCTCCTTTTTGCGAAAGTGACCCTTTTGGTCTTACTCGAATCCTTATGTTGGATTGAATAATGCCTGCTTATCTCAACCGACTTGTGGCCATTCCTCCGTAGCTCACATAACGCAAGCACATCATAGGTTCGACCACTACTTTTCAGCAGCAGTTCGTCTGCTTATTGTTTTTCGTCAGACTATTCCTTGCGGAGTCTGCTGCCTTTCCTCGTTCCGATAGTTCTATCTGTTCATACATACCCGTAGGTTCCTGCTATAGACCTGTCGGCTTGCCTGTGCCTGTAACACAGCATGGTCGTTCGTAGGATCAATTTCTACTAAACCACACCGACTGCGCATTAACGCACCCACACATTTCTGCGTGGTCTTCTTTTAGACCTGTACATTCGCAGGTTCGTCAGTCCGCCCGCCAAAGCGAACATTCTAACCATAGGTATCTTATAGACCCTCGGCTTATAGGTAACACAGTCTGCCTCCAGACCGCTTTCGACCACTTTAGGCAGTGGTTACGGTTACTCTCAGCCTTTGTCATGGGGCTTCGTACACCAGCCATTACAGCTAATGCACGCCCATCAAGGGTAGGCGTTTCAGGGCGTTACCCCGTCATTCCACCTATCAAACTACCAGTTCTCCGAACAACGGAAAACCGTTGCCCGTGCGCAGACTTTTTACCGTCTGCGAACGAGTCGCACTGACCCAGAAATCTTCCGTTGATTTTTCGCCCTCACCCTTGGTATTTGCAATAATGGTATTGACCAGCTTTAAGATGTCTTTTTCACTCCGGATATAATGGAACGGATTGTAATGCATGGACTTTTTAAAGTTGATCGTATTTAATACCTTGATCCGGTATCCTCCATTTACCAGCATCTTCCCGCATTCAACGATGATCGTTCCCTTCGGATCAGTGACCACATAGGACACGTGATCCGTCATCTGCATAAGATTGGGTTTTACATAGAATCTTGTCTTTCCGGATCCGGAACCACCGATGACGATCACATTCTTATTTCTGGCATACTTTGGGGCTTTTGGCCGGCTGTTCATGGTCAGACGTTCCGTTTCTGTGAGGATGACATTGTTTTCAAAGACCGGATCCATAAAGGGTTCGATGTCTTTTCTGTTTCCCCATCTTGCAGATCCATACTCCACACCTTGTCGGAACTTCTTTGCATTTTTAGAACGATAGTAGACCACCAGTTTTAATGCACCTGCAACCAGAACACCTACTGTAAGATCCTGCAAAGCGATACTTGGCAGCCAGCTTAAAAATGCCAGTCGGAAATTGACTAACATCACGCCAAGTCTCTGGACCATGCTTTCTCCCAGGCAATGCCGGTACAGCCAGGATCCTTTATCTGCTACATAGAAGATAAAGAAATATGGGAGATTTAAGATCACCAGTCGTTTGACCTGGATCTTCTGTAATTTTTCCCGGATCATCGTTCCTGACCTCTGGATTTTTGTCTCTGCTTCACACGCTGGCGGTGCTTTGCTTTTCTTTCTACAGATTTCTGCAGTTTCTTTCTGACGGATGGTTTCTTCGCCTGTTTCTTTTTCAGTTCTACTCCGGCATATTCCCGGAAAGCCGCTGTCATCACATCCACATCTTTAGCCTTAAAGAAGACCAGATATTTTGGTGGATCAGCACCGACTTCTTTTTTCAGGCTGTAATCAATCCCGTACTTTCTTGCCACACGGTCAAAGGATTTGATATTTTCATCTGTGATCTTTATGTTGGAAAGCTGTACTCCCTGTGCATTCAGTTGCTTGATGGTCTGCTTTCCATGTGGCTTTTTCTTTTCAATCTTTTTTCGGGCTTTTTCCCTTCCTTTCTCCTGAGCCCGTCCGGTCTTTTCAGCCATTTTCACCTGCGTTGTTTCCTGTTTCCTCCGGTTGTCCATTTCCAGGAACTTCCGAAGGGCTGCTTTTAGCACACTGGCAGTGATCTTGACTCCCTGGATGCTCAGGCTGATCACTTTCTGATTTACTTCTTCCTGCAATTACCCACGTCCTTTCTTTCCTTTCATTTCAGAATGAAGACGGGCAATACAATATCCGATGCATGGAACATGTTTTCCATACGGACAGCCACCACATGGTGTTGTTTTTACTGCTTTTTTCTTTTCCGGAAGCAGATAGTGGCACTGTTTCAAGCTACAGCCTTTCTTTTTGCCTCCCCACCAGTAACAGTACTTGCAGGACCATGGCTTTTCTTCGCTGTACTTTCTTCCCTCAATAGCTGCATTTGGTTCTATGATCAGATCTTTATTAGTCTTCATTCTGTTCTTCCTCTTTTCTCATGATTTCTGTCAGTTTTTTCTCTGCCTGACTTCCGGCAGCAATGAGACAATACAAAACTGTAAATATTGCCGCTGCTCCCAGAAGAGCAACAAAAATAATGATATTTCTCATGGTTTCTCCCATCTAAAAAAGCGTCCACAGATTCCTTTCGGTTTCCATGAACGCTCATTCTTATTTAATTAGTGTTTCTTTTTTCTCATAAATGCAAGGGCTCCTGTACCAGTCGCACCAATGCCGAGAAGCATAAACCACAGCCACAGATTGGTGTTATCCCCAGTCTTTGGTGAATCACTGACAGGTTTTCCACCTTCCGGTGTCTTTTCTGCCGGTTTTTTCTCATCCACCATAGTTACATGCTGTACTTCACAGGTATCCTTTACTTCGAATTCCACATCTTTTGCAACCAGATAGCCATCCGGTGCCGTTTCTTCACGGAGAGTGTATTTTCCGATCGGAAGCATTTCGATGTAATGTGCTTTCTCTGTACTGGTCCAGCTTTCCACAACTTTTCCATCCTGATCAAGGATTGTGAGTTTCGCTCCCGGAAGTTCTTTTCCGGCGATATCCTGTTTGGAGATTTTCACCTTCGTCACATCATCCTTCATCTCAACTTTCTGCACATCGCCAGTATCTTTGATCGTGAATTTCACGCTTTCAGCTGTCACATAACCATCGGCAGGTTTTGTTTCAACCAGTGTGTATTCTTTTCCGACAGTCAGCTCACGGATCACATGTGCTTCTTTACCGGAAGTCCATTCATCCACGATATTTCCATCAGCATCTACCACTTTCAGCTTACATCCTGGAAGTTCTTTTCCGGTTGTCAGACTGGATTTGGTAAATTCAACGACGGTTGGCTGATTATCAAAGGTAAAATCATAAGTGACTGTCGGCTGATCTTCACCTGCATACTCAAAGGTAAATTCCTTTACTTCATCGTTGGTTACGAATCCGTCCGGTGCATAGAGCTCTTTTACATAGTAAGTTGCTCCTATTGGAAGATCTGCAACAAATGTGATCTTTCCTTCTTCATCCGTAGATTTCAGCTCAATGATCTCATCGGCTTCGATCAGGACTTTACCTGTTGTCTCAGACTTAATGTCTTCTTTGGCAAATAATCCAAAGATAGCGCCTTCCAATGTACGGTCAGAATCTTTTTCTTTCTTAAGTACATTGACTTCTACTCTCTGGCGGTTGTTCTGCCAGTCTTTGTCATAGACTACAACTGGTGTATTCTGATCCACGTAAGTCAGATCTACATGACGGATCTCACCATCCAGTACATGACCGTAAGCAGTTCCTGTTTCTTTCACATAGTATTTACCAAGTGGAAGATTTTCCAGTTTTGCAATACCGGTTTCATCTGTCTTGATCGTTGCGATCAGTTCATCCTTTTTATAGTAATCGTCACTGACGCCATCGGCAGCCTTAATGTCTTCCTCAGCATAGACTTCAAACGTAACATCTGTCAGTTTTCCGGTTACATAGTTGAAAATGTGTTCCACCACACCTTTGACCTTATCGGCCAGCGTAACAGAATCCAGAAATTCTCCCTTTTTGTTGATGATGAGTTCACCAACCGGTACCTCGTCCTTCATTTCCACTTTCTGAACCTCTCCGGTATCTTTGACTGTGAATGTCACATCATTGGCTACCAGATAACCATGCGGTGCAAACTCTTCATGTAGGGTATAAGTCTCACCCACTTTCAGATATTTGATCACATGCGGTGCATCTTTGGAAGATGTCCAGCTATCTACTACATTTCCATCTTTATCCGTTACTTTCAGATAAGCTCCATCCAGTTCTACACCGGTTGTTGCATCTGATTTTGTGATCTCAACAGTTGTCGGCTGGTTCTTCTTTACGGATTTTAATGTTACTGTCTGTACATCCTGCCCCTGATAAGAAGCATCAAATCTCAGTACTTCATCCGAAGATACGAATCCATCTGGTGCTTTCAGTTCTTTTACATAATAGCTTCCAAGTGGAAGATCCAGTGTACATGCTGCCTGACCTTTTTCATCAGAAGTCATTTCCTGTAAAAGAGTATCTGCTTTGACGATCACTTTTCCATCTTTCGTCTGAATGTCTTTTGCATTGTAAATACCGAACACTGCTCCGGCTACTGTATTGCCTGTCTCAGCATCCTGTTTTTCGACCGTAATCGACACTTTCTGTCGTTCATCTGTGACAGAGATTTCTTTCTCGATCACTGCGGTATCCTGATCTGCATAAGCAAATTCGACATTTTCCGGCACCGTATTTAACACATAAGTGTCCGGTGCATTCTTCTCTTTGACATAGTATCTGCCAAGTGGAAGATTCTTTACAGTTGCATAACCATCTGTATCCGTTGTAACGGTTGCCACCAGTGCATCCTTTGCAAAGTACAAAGTTCTCTGTCCATCTGCATCTACCTGATGATCGGCAGTATAGATATCCTCTGCCGCATAGACTTCAAATTCAGCACCTGCAAGTCCAGCCATTTCATACTGGAAGTCCTTATCAAATCCCTTTAACACTTCACCCTGTTTATAGATCTTTAACTGACCTTTGACCGGGGCATTGGTATATTCCACATCAATGACTGCATCTCCTGTGACAGGATCGGTCAGATAAGCAGTATCTGTATCAACTGCAACTGTCACATAGTTTTTGGATATTGTGTACCCATCGGGTGCCGTCACTTCCTCAATCCGGTAGTTGCCAGGTTTCAGATTCTTTGGCAGTACCAGGTATCCTTCCTCATTTGTGAAATAGGATTTGTGTACCGTTGGCTTCGGATAGGATGTTGTCTGTTCCACATATTTCTGGTTATCCAGGTCATATACCTTGAATTCTGTATTTGCCAGGAGTACAGATTTCTGTGTTTCTGCATCCTTTTTGATGATCTTTAATTTTGCTTTGAATTCTTTATCCAGAAGCACTCGCCATGTCTGCGGTGTATCCGGATGATTCTCTGTGATCTTCACTATAAAATCATCAACCGGTGCATAGTTGTGTTTGCTTGTGGTTTCTCTTACCACATAAGTTCCATATGGAAGCGGAATCGATCTTGCATATCCTTTTTCATCGGTAAACATTTCTGCCTGGCCATCTGCAGTCAGTACAACTGGTCTGGCTGAGTCAAAATCATAACTTCCATCTGCTTTTACTTTCAGATCACTGACAAGCCATGCTGAAAAACCAACTCCCTGCAGAAGATCTGCATCGGTCTTCCCGTTGTTTGCTGCCTTGATGATCTGAAATGGCTGTTTGATGACAGTTTCTTTACATACAGAAGTTCTTTCTACTGTCGGAACAGTAGCACCTTCGTAAGTACAGTCCACCTCATGTTCTGTCGGATCCAGTACGTATCCCACCGGAGCACTAAGCTCTTTCAGATAATACTTTCCAAGATAGAGATCCGATACAGAAGCTTCGCCATTCTTATCCGTTGTCAGGGATGTGATCAGGCTGTCTTTCTTATGGATCGTTCCGGTTCTTCCATCCGGATGAACAATATCTTCCCTTGCATAAAGGCCATATACTGCACCTTCCAGCGTTGCATCACCCTGTGCTGCATTCCCTGTCTCAGCATCCTGTTTTGCAATGTTGATCTTTGCATTTACACGTTTGTCTGTTACATTTTTGGTCGTTGTCTTTCCGATAGCAAGAGTCACATTATAAGACTTTGTATCGATCTGATACCCTGTTGGAACAGAGATTTCTTTCAGATAAACAACTTCCTGTGTTTTCTCCATTGTGAGCTGTGAAGCACCATTCTGATCAGTTGCAGGCATCTCTGCGATCAGCTTTGTATATGCAGCATCGGAATAGATCCCGTACACTGCACCAGCCAGTGCATTTCCTGTATCCTGATCTTTCTTTACAATGGATACTTTGCATTCTTTTGTCCAGGTTACTTTAAAATCCACATATTTCTCATTTCCGACACCTTCACCGAAAACAAGAGCCAGGTCCTGTGTTCCGGATCCTGTTACAATCTTGTAAGCAGAGTATTCTTTATCAATGCTTCCCTTCATCCGAGAAGAAAATGTAGCACTGACGCTCTCTGCCTGATCAAGTGGTGCTGTCAGATAAAACTGTGTACCTCCACTGATTTCTACACTTGCTCCTGCAGCACTTGTTTTACCGGTTGTCACATTTACAAGCTTTACACCGCTTGGCAACTTAAATGTGATTGTCTGCAGTTTATCTGCTTTGAATGTGATCACGCTTGTTCGCTGGCTGTTTCCTTCCACATAAGCCTTTACATTAGATTCGGAAAAGCTCATATCTACAGACGGAATGTCCGGCATATTTACACAATAATTGTAAAGTTCCATTGCCAGGTTCTTTCCTGTTGCATTGGTTCCGGATGCCCAGTCACTGGATCCATTTGCATAAGCTGCTGCAAGATGGGTAATGATGAATCTCTTTCCTGCCGGAAAATCCGGATGTTTCTCATCGAAGAAACCATTCTCATCACTTGCTTTTGTTCCGTAATAGCAGACCTTTGCAAGTGTCTTTCCATCGGCAAGTTTCTGGATCGTATAAGTTCCATTTCCCGGTCCTTTTTTCGATGGTTCAACACAGTATGCTGTCGCATTGATGCTTCCCCATTTCACATAATACGGACAAGTCAGATAAGAACCTAATCCATAATCTGCGTAATAGTACCAGGAACCGGCTGTGACTGTGACTGATTTTGTTCCTGTTTCACCGGAAGCAAGCATCATTGGCATATCAAAAGTAATACTTTCGCCTGCTTCAAGATCCGCAAGAGCAACTTCCTGGTCAACAGCTTCCTGCATAACCTCTGAGAGTGTGATCCCTGTTTCCGGATCAACGGTCTCCTGATTCTCCGTTGCTTCGATCTCTGCATCAAATTCTTTTTCTGTCAGTTCTGTTTTGCTCTCCGTTTCAGCAGCACCAGTTTCCTCTGTAGACGAGTCAGCCTCAGAATCCTCAGTTTCTGTCTTATCGGAAGAACCAGCATCCTGATCAGAAGAACTTTCTGACTGCGAATCTTTCTGCTGATCCGCTTCTTTTACCACGATCTTTCGATTGATCTGGTAGGTTGGGTGATCCGTTGTCTGTGGTTCTACATAATAGACTGCCTTATAGGAATTGGCATAATCGGTAGAAAAATCATTCCCGTCCGCATCTTTTGCTTCCTGAAATGTAACTTTTACTTTGCTGTCATCCTGGATCGTAAGACCGGTATAATCACTCTTTACATCGAAATTGTCTCCAACCTTGATCTCATAATCCTTTGCAGTTACCACTTCATCTTCATCCAACTGATCCTTGATCTCCTCATAATACGGAATCTTTTTTACAGATCCAGCATCATCAGAAGCATAGGCAACAGCGGGAGAGAGTACCGTCGATAGAACCGTTACTGCAGTCAGTAAACCGGACATCACCCTGCGTGCTTTCTTTTTCACGTTCATTCTCTTAAATCCTTCCTTTCTGATTCTTTTGTGTATGGTTATCTGTTAGTTTCTGCATATTATCTTTTATACGAAGATGATCGCCTCCTTTCCTGAAATTTGTGCTATTTGGGACAGTCAGCACAAGCTGAGATAACAGCACAAATATATGGCGGTACCTGTTTGTCACAAATACCGCCACATGATTTCTACTGTCATCCTCTTTTTAGATTCAGACATTTTATTTTGATTTAAGATTTAAGCGTTTTCCTGTTTTCTTTCCCGGATCCGTTCCTATATCAGTTTCCATCTCTGATACGTTTTCTTCTGGCAGACACGCAGCTTTTCGCTCTATGCATGTTCAAATCAAATATCACTCCGGGCAGGCTATTCATTTTTCAAGGTACATGAAGGTGTTCTATGCAAACCCTTCATATAACGAAACGCTCAGAGCCTGTTTTACAGTGGTCTAATTCAATTTTTTTGAAATTTTTTTAAAATTCTTCGTTTTCCGCCTTTTTTTTCATCGTTTTTAATGCTCTGTTCAGGAGGTCATTTACACTCTGTTGTTTGATTCCCAGATAATCTGCGACATCCTGCTGACGCATTTCTTCGAAATAAACCAGATTGAGTACCATCTTTTGCCTCTCTGTCAATTCCTTGATCAGCGCATGCAGAATTTCTCTGTCGATAACATCGTCAACAAAATCTTTTGAAGATCCTCTCATAATATCCGCATCATCTGTAACATCGCTGTTAGAAAACACACCATGATTGGTGCTGATTTTGCTCTGGCTGTATGCCATACGGTCTTCAGCCTCCATCAGCAGACGGATATACCAGTTTTCATTATCAAAGAACTCTTTATTGAATTCCTTGTTATCGCCAGTTACACTCACATATTCATAGTCATCACAACTATGAAGCGGAAATACGGTTGATTGATTTCCTGCTGTATAAAGTACATATCCGTGATCATAAACAGAGATTGTTGTATCTGCATTGATCATTTCCTTTACTACAACTTTGTGTTCCTTCAAGGATTTCACGCTTGGGATTCTCTTCTCCACATCAGCAACTTTCACGATTTTTTTCAGTTCTTTTAATGTCAACATAAAGACCACCTTTCTGCCTTTCGGCTCCGGGTGGTCCATTCCATCTTTTATGAAATTTCTGCACAGACATAAAGAACTGCAGTACAAGAGGTCACGAACTCACCCGTTTTTTTTGAACGGGAGTCCGCGACTCCTTTGTAACGCATGTATCTGCGTTTAGATTAAGTTTGCCAGATTGCCTGGCTTATTCAGTTGATATGTGCATCTTCTGATTCATTCTCTGTTTGCTCTTTGCGAAACATGGAATAATCGCCCATAGCATCGTAAGGACAATGCCTTACAAATTCCTGGTATTCGATTTCAGTCATCTTTGCTTCCTCCTTTGTGTCATATTATCAAAATCTCTATTTACAATTATTTTTGCAAAAAAGAATTCAACCTCTATATAACGAAACGCTGAGAGCCTGTTTTACAGTGGGGTACGACAAAAAAATTTAAAAATTTTTCGAAATACGTCAAAAAAGCCCGACAAAACAAATACTTCAACAATCTCCAAAACCAGAAAAGACTTCTGATCTTGCAGTGTATCCGTAAATGTTTTGCCGGGCTCTTAGTGATTCCAGTCAGGTTCAGCTCCTTGACAAACTCTTGCTGTCTGGTGCGTTCTTGATGGTTCCTGCCAAATCCAACGCTTACTACAGACAGCTCATTCTATTCTGTTATGATCCCTGATTCATCATCTTTCGGGAATACGTCCGCATCCTGGACTTTAATTGTTCATCTCGGATGTGAATCGGACGAACCGACACCATATCATCCTTTACAAATATCTCCAATGTACTGCGACATTTTTTGCACTCCACTTCTGAATCGCTTTGTGCGCTCTTTTCAATAAATGCTCCACATACAGAGCAATGTACATGCCATTTAATAGCACCTGATCCCATATAGGCTTCCTCCTTTAAGCAATAAGATATTTCTCCATTTATTACTCAACGGACCAAAGGGAAATCAAATCCGCCTTATGAGCATCATGCTATCCATTCCGTAAGTGCCAAAGCTACACGAACAGCACGATTTCTATTCTGATCAGATCTGCTTTGTCGATCTGTGCATCCTTTTTTATCCTTTCACCAGCTACCACTCACTCTTTCCGGTATAAAAAATTCCGCTGTGATTAATTAACATGATATTTCAATAGTTTCAAATACATCACCAGTCAGATCACAGATGTCCTGGATCTGAATCTCGGTATCATTAATCCGTAAGTGGACTGATGGATCAAAAAATTCTACGGTTCCAGATAATGTATGGTACTGACCAATTAATGGATTCTTCCATGACTTTTGAAAATAAGTTGCCTGTATCTTCATTCCATATGCCAGGATCCTTAATTTCATATCCAACTCATTTTTCTTTTCCTCAGATAAATCTCTTTTTGGTTCATAAATGATTTCCTGTTGCCGGATTGTTTCATCCAGTCCACGAAGTGCCGCAAATGGAGCAAACTGTTTTGCCCTGCGTCCTACATCCATGGGATGTCTCCTGGAAACCGGTCTTGGTAAATATAAATACGGTTGATATGCACTTGCCAGCACTTTTTGCACCTCCTCTAAGCACGGTGACCACCTATTTGCTCGTTGCGTTCTCTATAAGTAGAACACTCTAGCAGGTTGGATCCCCGCATGATCGCATTCTTCCCATAACGCTGCTTTACATTCAATACTGCTTCCTGTAAATGCCGTTCCTTATCGGTCTGTTTGGGATCATCAAACAGGCTGTACTGCACATAACTTTCAGGAACAACCCTGTTCGCACACACCTCGATTCTTCGGATTCCGGTATATCTGTCTGCAATCCTGAGATATAAATCTTCCACTGCATCTATGATTTTTTTGGAACTGTTACTTTCTCTTTCGAGTTTTACGGTTCCTTTGGATGCCTCATGCTCATACCTGTGGTCATAGGCGATCCATAAGGTGAGAGAGCTTGTTACCAGTCCTTTTTCAAACAGATCCAGGACCAGATTATCTGTCATTTCCCTTACGATCACAAGTGCTTCATCAAAAGAATAATTTCGCATCAGCACCTGACCATTTGAAAGGCTGTGTTCCTCCGAATGATAGTTCTTGATGTCACTCATCCGGCATGTTTCATATCCCCATGCATGATCGATCAACAGCTCTGCATCAATCCCAAACATCTTATACAGCCAGTCTTCGGATCTTAAAGAAGCCATTGCGATATCGCCCATCGTATGGATTCCATAACCGGCCAGTTTTTTTTCAGTCCGGGATCCAATCCTCCAGAAGTCACTTAATGGTTTATGATCCCATAGCTGCTCTCTGTAAGAGAATTCATCCAGGATTCCAATATGGTCATCCACATGCTTTGCTACGATATCCATTGCGATCTTAGCAAGATACAGATTGGTTCCCACACCAGCGGTTGCAGTGATACCTGTTTCTTCCATAACCTCCTGCATAAGCTTTACCGCCATTTCTTTTGCAGTGAGATGATAAAGCTGCAGATAGTTTGTCACATCAATAAAACACTCATCGACACTGTACACATGGATATCTTCTTTTGAGACGTACCGCAGATAGATTCCATAGATCTTTGCGGAATAATCCATATACAGCTGCATCCTTGGCATGGCTGTGATGTACTTCACACAATCCGGTATCTCATGGATCCGGCACCGGTTCTTGATGCCAAGAGCCTTCATAGCCGGAGTGATTGCCAGGCAGATTGTTGACTTTGATCTGGTCGGATCTGCAACCACCAGGTTTGCTTTAAATGGATCCAGCCCACGTTCTACGCATTCCACAGAAGCATAAAAGGACTTTAGATCAATACAGATAATAGAAGTCTGATCCTGACTCACATTGCCACCTCCCATACGTCTTTCCTCTTTCTGTAACATGTATCCCATTTTAACTATCAATGACTGTCTATCTTTCCTGTTTTCTTCAAAATATAGGAAATTCATTTCACATATTCATTGACAAAAGAGGAAATATTGTGTATCTTATAGGAAAGATGTTTCCCTTATCTGTGATTCACATTATAGGAGAGATATTTCCCTTTGTCAAGATTAATTTTTATTTTTCAGGAGACACATTTCCCGTTTTGCCTTGAAGCGGCTAATGAAACTTATAAGACAAGGCTTAGAAAGAGGTATGTTTATGACATTCGGTGAAAAAGTAAGATCATTAAGAAAAGAAAAAAAGATGAGTCAGCAGGAACTGGCCAGCATGGTTGGTGTTTCATATAGGACCATTCGATCCTGGGAAGTAGAAGGACGTTTTCCAAAACAAAATGTTCTGTATCAGAAACTGGCAGATGCATTACAGTGTGATGTTTCTTATCTCATGAGTGAGAATGAAGCTTTTATCACAGAGGCATCCGAACAGTTTGGTAACCGCGGTGCCAAACAGGCTCAGCAGATTCTGGAACAGGCTGCAGCTATGTTTGCCGGTGGATCACTGACAGACGAAGATAAAATAGCTTTTATGGATGAGATCCAGAGCCTTTATCTGGATTCCAAAAGACGTGCAAAGAAATTTACACCGAAAAAATATCTGAAAAACCAAGAGGAAAAATAATAGAAGGCGGGATTATTGTACACCTAATCTGTTACCTTATAGTTACAAGGATATTTCTGCCCTTTTATTTTTTACTTTTGAGGTGATTTATTTGAGAAACACTTACATATATACAGAAACAAAGAAATTAATCAAGAAATATGGAACCCGAGATCCATTTGAGATCATGGATCAGATGAACATTGTTGTCGGGGAAACTTCCAGATATAAGACACTGAAAGGATATTGTTTTATGAGCTGCAAGACGATCTATGTCATGATCAGTAGTTTCCTTTCAGAAGAAGAAAAGATGATTGTTGCCGCTCATGAATTAGGACATATCATCCTGCATCGTTCCCAGCTGAAAATGGCTCCAATGCAAGATGATACACTCTATAATATGACGGATAATACAGAATATCAGGCCAATCTGTTTGCTGCCGATCTGCTGATTGAAGATGAAGACATTGAAGAGATGGTTCAGAACGAAGACCTGGATTATTTCGGACTCTGCAGTTCATTGAATGCGACTCCGGAACTCATGAGCTTTAAATTATACAGCCTGACAAAACGAGGCCAGGCTTATCATATGCCGATGGAGATTCAGAGTAATTTCCTGGCAAAATAATAAAGGATAAGTGTATTCTACAATAAGAAAACTATAGATTTATCTCACTGAAAGGGGGATTATTTATGTCAAAACATCATATAGAAAAGGTAACCTGCCCTTCCTGCCATCATGAGGGAGATTTTGAAGTCTGGGACAGCATTAATACTGTACTGGATCCTGCAATGAAAGAGAAGGTACTTAATCAGTCTATTTTCCTTTATACCTGCCCAAACTGTGGAGAGACCTTTCGTTTAAACTATCCTACACTCTATCACCAGATGGAAGATCTTGTCATGATTTATCTGGTTCCTGAATCAGAAGTAGAGAAGACATATGAAATGTTTTATGGAGAAAATGCTTTGGCTGATTATCGTACCGAAAAGTACTTATACCGGATTGTGACATCAGCAAATCAGCTCGTTGAAAAGATCCAGATCTTTGATGCAGGTAAAGATGACAGGGTAATGGAACTTGTTAAATTACTTGCGACAGATTCTATTCTCAAAAATGATCCCGATATAGAATTTGATGAACTGCGCTTTGCTGTCGACGACGACGGAACAAATATTCTTGTAATCATTAATAAGGGTGAGATTACTGGTGCAGTTGACATTGACAATATGTATGAATTTGCTTCTTCACACTGCAATGATTTCAAGGATCTCCGCGATGATGATGAAATAGTTATCAATAGGGAGTGGATCCTTAACAAACTTGCCGAAGCAGAAAACGAATAGTATATTTGGTGGCTACACCCCCAAGCCCCTGTAGAATAAATAACGCCAGTACTGGATATCAAATCCCGCACCGGCGTTATTTATTAAAATATTTTGTTTTTTAATCTTCAACACTCTCTACTGAAACTTCTTTTTTCTTCCTACTTTTACCAGAAATCATCTTGTGTCCTGTATAAATAGCCATAATCATGCAAAGCAAAGAACTTGCTGCAAAGTACTTATGGCCTTCTTTTGATCCCTTATAACCTGTATAAAAAGTTCCAAGCATTGTAATCAGTGCACCGATAGACCAATATTTATGTGATTTCATTCAGATACCTCCTGCCGTTTTTCTTAATCATATACCTTTTAAAAGATATATACAAACTGGTATTTTGAATCAATCGACAAGCAGCTCGGATCTTCCACTATAAATTCATACCTTCAGCAAATAGGATATGGCAATAAAAATATATCCGGAGATTTCTCTTCCTACTGGATGCAGTCATCCTTAAAGATTTCACCAGTAGAACAAGTTGAACTTTTGAAAAATTTATATCGAAACAACTTCAACTTTACTCCTGCTAATATTCATGCCGTCAAAAATTCCATCCATCTTACCGCCTCTGAAAATGGAGAATTTATGGAAAAACCGGAACCGGACGAGTGAACGGGCAGGATATAAATGGCTGGTTTATAGGTTTTATAGAAAGCCAAAATAATACATACTTTTTCTCCACAAATATTCAAAGCGAACAACGTGCAACTGGTAGTAAAGCATCAGATGGTGCTTTATCTACTCGTATTGATTCGTCACATAAATATAAGCATCTTCCAACGTTGCAGGAATTGACATACACTCCAATTCTGGCTGTATTTCAGAAATCACTCTTAACTGCAATCCCCCCTCAACATACTGTTTAGATGTAATACGATACTTCTGTTCCACTTCTCTTGCTTTTCTCTCATCAGGTACTTTGCAAATCCAGATTTTCCCCTGTGCTTCTTCTGTCAAATTCTTCATAGAACCCGCATACAGAAATCGACCTTTATGCATAATTGCAAGCTGATTGCAGGTGGCAGCTAAGTCTTCTACCACATGAGTTGAAAACAAAACCGTTCTGTTTTCAGAAAAATCTACTAACAAATTGCGGATGCGAATACGTTCCTCCGGATCTAAACCGGTAGTTGGCTCATCCACAATTAAAAATTCCGGTTCATTTAAAAGCGCCTGCACCAATCCTACCCGTCGTTTCATCCCGCCTGACAACTGTTTCATTTTCTTTTTCCGGTGTTCTGCAAGACTGGTCTTTTTCAAATAATATTCTATTCGTTTCTTGCACTCCGCTTTTGGAACACCTGCCAAATCCCCCATATACTCTAAACACTCCTGAACTGTCAAATTCGGGTAAAGATCAATTTCCTGTGGCAGATACCCTATTTTTCTCTGGATTTTTTCATAGTTTCCTTCACTATATAAAATCCTGTCCAATGTGACCGTTCCACTTGTAGGTTTAAGTACAGTAGTTAAAACCCTCATCAAAGTTGTCTTTCCTGCTCCATTTTCTCCCAATAATCCAAAAATTCCATTCGGTATATTTAAATTCGCATGATTGATTGCTGTCACACCATTTTTAAATCTTACTGTTAAATCCTCAATATGAATACTCACAAACTTACCCTCTCTTTCTAACTATTTTCGGCAATACTACCAATAAAATCAATCCAATACCAATACACAAAGCTTTCCCTTGCAGCCATGTAACATCAGCAGTATTTTCTATATCTCTGAAAGCATAGGAAAACAGATTCCATGCCCCAAAAAGTTTATCTCCTCCCGTGGAATTTGTTGCTACCCATATCAGAAGACAGCTTCCAATCCCCATCCACATATTGCGAAAAAGCATAGACAATGTATTGACCAATATTCCCCAAAAGAAAATGGTTACTACAATCGCTAAAAAATAGGCAATAAACTGAAGTATTTCACTTTCTGTTGCCGGATGTGTGACCGGTTTTTGAAACACAAAAAACAATCCGTAACCTAAAACAGCAAGCAGTAATAAAAAAACTTCCTGTATCATTATTCGCTGCATGATGGAGCAAATTCTCTTTCTTATTGGATACAGCCTATGGATTTCTGATCTCTTGCTTGTAATTTCCTGCACATAAGTGTCCGCACAAAAAACAGCAGTCAATATAGCAAAAGGTGCCTCAATGGAAAGTCCTATTTCATTTGTGAATACAACCCCACGTATCAAGCTTAAAATCACAACAAAAGATACTGCATAAGCAATCTTATAAAACGGCAGAACAATCTTCATTTCCTTCTTCATTTACATCCGCCTCCTCTTCCAAATCTGTATTGAAATCAGAATAATCACTACAGATGCTAAAATAAGTAGACTCTGATTTAAAAATGCCATTGGTGGCGGTGTCGTATCGAAAAGCTGATCAGGGAATCGAACCATAATCGCAAAAGGTCTTCCCCAATATCCATAAACTCCTTCCGCATTTCTTCCGCCCATATTGGAATATACCATGTAAAGAATCAGAAGCGGCACTCCCGGAAGTGGATTTTTAAATATGAGTGAAATCAATGTATATA